>OHPB01001607.1_pt1 | contig 11468 bp, 10 predicted proteins | sample 1577621 | NCBI WGS metagenome assembly OHPB01 (sample SAMEA3879577, study PRJEB24766) | human gut metagenome | biome: human-associated habitat; feature: feces | place: USA | collected 1985/1987 | reverse complement strand
CCCCCCGCCTACCAGATCACGGTGTATGACCCGGCCTTTGAAACGCCTGCCTGGTTCCGGGAAGGGCTCGCCTACCAGGTGTTCACCGACCGGTTCCACCGAAGCGGGGAACGCGGCGGGCTTGACCGCGCGGAATACCACCGCGCGCTCGGGCGCAGCGTGTACCTGCACGAGGCGTGGGACGAGCCGGTGCTTTACGGGCCGCTGCCCGGGAAGAAGGATTACGACCCCTGCGATTTTTACGGCGGCGACCTGCGCGGCCTGATCGAAAAACTGCCCTACCTCCAAAGCCTCGGCGTAACGTGCCTGTATCTGAACCCGATTTTCGAATCGCCCTCCAACCACCGCTATAACACGGCGGACTATCTGCACGTCGACCCCATACTCGGGAGCGAGGACGACCTGCGCGCACTCGCCGCGGCGGCGAAGGACGCGGGCATACGCGTCATTCTGGACGGCGTGTTCTCCCACACGGGGGACGACAGCCTCTATTTCGACCGCTACGGCCGCTATCCGGGGCTTGGCGCCTACCAATCCAAGGAGTCGCCGTATTACGAATGGTATGATTTCCGGGCCTGGCCAGACAGCTACCGCGCCTGGTGGGGCTTCCCGACGCTACCGGAGGTGAATGAGCTCGTACCCTCCTACCTGGAGTTCATCGCAGGGGTGCTTTCGCATTACGCAGCGCTGGGCTTCACCTCCTGGCGGCTCGACGTGGCCGACGAACTGCCAGACGAGTTCATCGCCTTCCTGCGTGCGCGCCTGAAGGCGCTCGACCCGGAGGGCCTGCTCCTCGGCGAGGTGTGGGACGACGCCTCCAATAAGGAAGGCTTCGGCGCGCGGCGGAAATACGTGGACGGCGCAGAGCTTGATTCCGCAATGAATTACCCACTGCGGGACGCGCTCTGCGATTTCTTCCTGTACCGCACAGACGCGAACGGCCTTGCGGCGCGGCTTTTCGCGCTGCGGGAAAACTATCCGAAGCCTTTTTACGACGCGTGCCTGAACCTGCTCGGCAGCCATGACACGCCGCGCATCGCTACGGTGCTCGGCGGCGCGCCGCACCGGGATGCGCTCACCCGGGAGGAGCAGGCGAAGTTCCGCCTGAGCCCGGACGCGGCGGCGCGCGGCAAGGCGCGCCTTGCACTCGCGCAGATGCTGCTGTTTTCCCATCCGGGCGTGCCCTGCACCTATTATGGGGACGAACTCGGCATGTTCGGCATGGCGGACCCGTTCTGCCGCGCGCCCTATCCCTGGGGCGTGGAGGACGAGGCGCAGCTCGCCCAATACCGCCGGATCGCCGCGGCACGCCGCAACTCAAAGGCGCTTTCCGCAGGCGCGTGCGGCTTTGCGGCGCTCGCGCCGGATGTGTTTGCCATCCTGCGCACGCATGGGGAGGAAAGCGCGCTGACGCTTGTGAACCGCTCGGAGCGCGCCGAGCGCGTAACCGTCACGGCGGAGGCGTTCCGGCGCGGGCCGGACGGCGCGCGGATGTTCCTCTCCCCGGCCTATGTGGGGGCGATCACGGGCGTGCGCGCCGCAAGCAGCGCGGGCGCGCTGAACCTCGTTTTGCCGCCGCTCTCCGGCGCGATGCTCATTTCCGAAAAAATTGACGAAATGCGTTGAACCGCCGGGGGCAATGTGTTACAATGCCTTCAGCGCCCGCCGCATGAAACGGGAAACGGGCGCAGAGACTATAAAAAACCGATATGGAGGAATATAACCATGATCAACAAGAGCATGACCATCGAGCAGATCCTGCGCGCGGACGCCGGCACGGCGGACATCCTGATGGAAAGCGGCATGCATTGCCTGGGCTGCGTGATGGCAAGCGGCGAGGATCTCGAGCAGGCCTGCGCGGTGCACGGCATCAACGTGGATGAACTGGTGGAAAAGATCAACGAGTACCTGGCCAACAAATAAACCGCTATGACGACAAAAAAACTTGTGCAGGGCGCCCTGATTGGGGCGCTTTATGCCGCCCTGACGCTGGCGGCGGCCCCCATCAGCTATGGGCTCATGCAGGTGCGCATTTCCGAGGCGCTCTGCATCCTGCCGTTCTTTACGCCCGCGGCGGTGCCGGGGCTTTTCATCGGCTGCCTGGTGGCGAACCTTGCCGGCGGCGCTGTGCTTTACGATGTGATCTTCGGCAGCCTTGCAACGCTGCTCGCCGCGCTCCTGACCTGGTGGCTCCGGGCGCGCGGGGCTTCCAAATGGCTCGCGCCGCTGCCCGCAGTGGTTCTGAACGCGCTCATCATCGGGGCGCTGATGCACCTTGTGTATCTCCCGGGCGAGGTGACGTTCCTCGCCGGCGCGGCCTATGTGGGCGCCGGGCAGGCGATCGCCTGCTATGGCCTCGGCATGCCGCTTTTCTACGTGTTGGAGCGTTACGGGAAAAAGCTGTTTTAAAGCCTATTGCTTGCAGCCGCGCCGCAACCTGTTCTTGAGCCAAGCTGCGGCGCGGCTCAGACGGCAGATGCTACTGCGGATGTAAATATCCTGCTTTTTTCTGGCCCATAGTTTCCCAGCTCTCTGAAATGCGGCATTCTGTACAGCCAGCTTAACTGTATCAGATGGTATCCACCACATTGCGCGGAATATCACAGAAATTCGCAGAATACGCTTTTCTGGAACCCGGTTCCTAAAAATGGAGCCTCTTTGCGATTATGCTCCCCCGCAGCTCTCTATTTATAAAGCGCGGGGGCGTTTTTTGTTTGGGAGAGCGCATGTGAGTTCGCTTTTGCTTGCGGTCATTTATGCGGCGTTCGTCAGCCAGGGCTGCCGGATACGGTTTCAGGTTCGGCCCAGCCTTCCATATAGCAAAATAAGCGCTTCGCACTTCGGTTCCATTGCGCGCAAGGGGCTTGCGGTTTTGGTACGCGAGCAGGTATAATAAAGTTGGGAAATCATATCATACGCAATGCGGAGGCGCATCATGATCATCGTTGGCATCTGCGGTGCAAGCGGCAGCGGGAAGAGCACGCTTGCAAGGGAAATCCGCGATTCGCTCACCTGCAATGCGCTCATTATCGGGCAGGATTGCTATTACAAAAACCATGCGCATCTCCCGTTTGAAGAGCGGGTGCGCATCAATTATGACGAGCCGGCCATTTTCGATTACGATGAAATGTTCCGGGATGTGGAGGCGCTCGCGGCGGGGCAGCCCATCACGCGCAAGGGCTACGATTACGCCAACCACATGCGCGCGGATACCGACGAATGGATCAATCCGCCGGACGTGCTGATCCTCGAGGGCATCCATATGTTCCACGACCCGCGCATGACCCGGGCGATGAGCCTCAAGGTCTACATGCACGTGGATAAGGACATCTGCCTGCTGCGGCGTATCAAGCGGGACATCCGGGCGCGTGGCAGGTCCATCCAAAACATATCGGAACAGTATCTGACCACCGTCAAGCCCATGTATGAGCAGTATATCAGCAAATATATTGACGATGCGGATTTCGCCGTCATGCGCGGCGGGAAGAACCGCATGGCGATCGACGCCATCAGCGCCTATCTTTCGGCGAAGCTTTTGGCCGAGAAGTTCGAGCGCGAGGCGCGGGAGAGAGATTTTGAGGAGGAAACAAACCGTTGAACAATACACCAAACGATACCGGCAGCAATCGCCCCGGCGCGGGCAGCGAGGCTGCGGCGCAAGCGGCGCAGGAGGCAGCGGAACGGGAAGCGGCGGAGCTGGCTGAAAAGAAGGCCAAAGCGGAGCAGGCGCAGCGCGAGAAGGAGGCCCAGGAAAAGCGGGAAAAGCAGCGCGTCTGGCGCAGCGCGCGCGTGCCGCTCGCAGTGGCGCTCGTGACGGTACTCGTCTATGAGATCTTTGAAAACTTCACGGATGTTACGAAAGTAACCGGCACGTTCTTTTCCGTGCTCAAGCCGGTGTTCATCGGCATCGCGTTTGCGTTTATCACCAACATGCCCATGCGCTTTCTGGAGAACCGGGTTTTCAAAAAATGGAATATCTGCTCGCTTAAGCGGGCGGTGTGCCAGTCGATCGCGATCGTGTTTATCCTGGTCATTGTCGCGGCGGTGCTCTTTTTGATCATCCCGCGCATCGCAGGGAGCGTCGTCACGCTTGCAAACGGCATGGACGGCTATGTCGAATCGCTCACGGCCTGGGGCAGCGAGCTTTGGGATAAGCTGGAGCTGAACCCGGCCATCGAGGAGCGGATCCGGGGCGCGGTGCAAACCATCCTGACCCAGTTCGACGAACTGCTCACCGCACTCGTTGCGGGCGCAGCCAAGTTTACCGTGAGCGTTGCCTCCACGGTCATAGATGTGTTCTTCGCGTCGGTCATCAGCATCTATGCCCTGTTCAACAAGGAAAAGCTGATCTTCCAGGGGAAAAAGGTCGTCGTAGCGCTCTTCAACCGGCGCCGTGCCATGCGCATCCTGGATGTGAGCACGCGCACGAACGAAGCTCTTAACCACTATTTCTATGGGATGGTCATCGAATGCACGATTCTCGGCACGCTGTGCTTCATTGGCATGTCGCTGTTCGGTTTCCCGTATGCACTGCTTATCAGTGTGGTCGTCGGCGCAACGCAGATCGTGCCGATCATCGGCCCCTGGGTTTCCGCGCTGTTCGGCGCGCTCATCATCCTCGTGAGCGATCCTTCGCGCGTGCTCTGGTTCATTGTGCTGGTGCTCGTCGTGCAGCAGATCGAGGCAAATGTGTTCTACCCCCGCGTGGTGGGCAACGCTGTGGGCCTTTCGGGCATCTGGGTGATGATCGCGGTGCTGCTCGGCAGCGGGTTGTTCGGCATCGTCGGCATCGTGCTGTGCGTACCCGTGATGGCCGTGCTATACACACTCGTAAGCGAGTGGGTGAACCGCCGCGTGGAAGAAAAGCGGTATGCGGCCGGCATGCGCGAGACGCCGCCTACGGATGATGAGATAGAACGCATGACGGAACGATAAAATCCGGAGGATACGTTTCATGTTTATGACGGAATGGACCGTAGGTACGGGCGCAGGCTTCACGCCTGTCCGCGCGCTGCGGGAGGCCGTGCGCGTACGGGAGCAGGGTGTTTTGCCGGAGGCGGAATTCGATGCGCTAGACGCATTCGCGGCGCACCTGTTCGTGCGCACGGATGCAGGCGAGCCGATCGGCGCCGGGCGGATGTACCCCTGCCCGGAGTGCGGCGCTGTGCGGATCGACCGGCTTGTCGTCGCGCCTTTGTTCCGCGGCAAGCTGTATGACGACCTGCTTTTGCGTGTGATGCTTTATAAGGCGCAGCAGATGCCCTTTGCGGCAATCGAAGCGGCTGTAGAAGAAGCGGCGCGGCCGCTCTTCGCGTCATTCGGTTTCCAGCCTGCGGATGTGCAGGCCAGCGGTGCCACGTTGCTTTGCGTACCGCGCAGCAGCGTGGTCTGGCCGCGCGCCTGCAAGGGCAAAGAGCCCAGCCGGGCACAGCCGGAATAAAACCGAAAAAAAGAGCGAAAAACACCTTGCATTTGGCGGTCAGATTGGGTATAATACTATACGTTCCGCGCCTGCGGAGTTCGCTGGTGTAGCTCAGTTGGTAGAGCGCGTCATTGGTAATGACGAGGTTCATGGGTCCGACTCCCATCACCAGCTCCAAACAAAAACCACCCAACCGGGTGGTTTTTTGTTTGGAATTTGCGAATTGAAGGGATCCGGAGCCGCGGCCCGGCTTTTGCCGGGACAAATCGCAACGGTGTTGCGATTTAAGCGGCCGGCTTCGGCGAGCAGGCGAATTGCGCTGCGCTGAGCGCATGCAAGCATGCCGATGCGAGTCGAAGGGCTCCCACTACTACTGCCAAAAGGAACCATCTAGCCTTCTAAAGGTTTGGCGGGTTTTGCTTTTGCAAAGTACACACAAAAGTACACAATTACAAAATCTTAGAGAAAACGCCCTCAACAATTTTTGCCGTCTTTTTGAGAGCGCCTTCACCCTCGTGCTTATACCTCCCCACGTCCATGCTTTCAGAGGGGCCAATCATTTGCTTCGGCAAATCCTCCGGCAGCTCGGTCTTTACGAGGCTGACGGTTGTGTGCCCATAGAGTATAATAAGGACAAATCGGAAAACCCTGTAATTGCAAGGGATTGGCGATTTGTCCTTATTCTTTTTCCACTAAAATATGGTCCTAGAATGGGGCTACGAAAGGGGGTGAAAAACCAAGGCTGCACATAAAGGACAAATTTTCTGGAACCCGATATGGGGTGAAATGAAATGTTTTCGTAATATTACGAGAAACCGCAGTTTCAAGCTACGGCTGATAATGCTTGTCTAAAATGTACATCAGTTGGCTGGCAAGCATAATTTGTTCGATGGCTTCACGTTTTGTGCAAGGGAGATTTGCATGGGCTGCTGGATTTCGATATGCGGCGAATACACCATCAAACAGATACTTAATACCCCGCCGCTGATTTTTACCGCTGACAGTTGATGTGTCACAGAAGTGAAGAATACCATTGTCGCCTAGTAATGCACTTATTACATCTCCTATTTTTATAGGAACACCTGTGTTTGGTTTAAGCTCCAAAAATAATTCTCTTAACCGTGTTTCAAGCTCTTTCACAGCTCTTTCTGCGGCAGAAGCGAAGTGTCCATCACAAAATAATTCCTTAGATATTTGAATAATTCTTGGGTGGATATTCATCCAGCATTGGACATTTATTGGTTCAGAAAAGAGTTGCTGAGTAATTATAAAAAGCTCACCAAATACTGCAGAGTTCAACGTAAAACCACTAAGTCGGTTACCGGAAAACAACCTTTGCGAAATCGTTGGCAATTTCGAGGCATAAAACGGATATTCCTCTTGGATATAGTTCATAATAAAGCAAATACGCTGGCAAACCACCTGAACCTCTGCTTCAGTATGCAGAAAAGAAAGTCCAGTTCCGAGTTGATAATCTGTACTTTCCACCCATTTATACAACTTAGCAATTTCATTTGTGTAAGTGCTTTTCATAAATCCACCGCATAAATTAACCCTACCATGTGACATTCAAAGAGTATTCCTGTCGTTTTTCTTCAACCAGTGGTACTAACCGCTGTAGGTCAATCAGCAAATCGCCATGTGTCCCATCAGTGTTATCGTACGTAAGAACCTTTATGTTTCGATTGGTTAATAGGCTTTTAGCGACTTCAGTGGAGATTGTTCCACTTGCAGTAATAAAGTAGTGCGGTTTACAATTTGGAAATGAGAAGTTACTATTTTCAAGTGTTAATTGTATGTCTGGATCAGAAAGCCCACAGCCAACAAAAACAAATGTGTTTGTTAATAGGAGCGCATCTAACAGCCTGTAAAATGAAGCATATCTGTAGCGTGCAACATTGTACTGCTTGTGTGTAAAAACAATGTGTTGGGGATCATCGACACATCCGTGAGCCTTAATTACTAAATAATCAGACTGTCTAAGAAATGGTGCAATATCCTCATAATACTTTTTGATAACTACAGTGCCATAAGAGTTTATATGTGTACATTGCTCGTATATTTTATCAATATTGGGTGTAATAACAATTCGGGAATCCAAGCTATAAATTACATTATGAATTTCGCTTGGTTGAAAGCCTGGCCGTCTAAATTCATCAGCTGCTAATTCTCCAAAAGTTTGTTCATCTAAAGTATCTACGATAATTTCACAAGCGGTCAAATAGTCATGGTCATCCAGCAATTGTGTAATAACATCTTTTTGGTTAGCCAAATCGTTTGACTTCTTAATCAATACCTTACGTAGAAAAGAATCCCAAGTTGCCGGATGCCTATTAGTGCCATCTGTGCTAATAGAATTAGCGGAAACTCCAGATCCCAAATATAGTACGCTTTTGCGACGCGCAATATCAGAGATTAACTCTTCCGGCCAAGTTATCATACTAGAGCCTCCATATTAGCGCACATATTTTGAGCTATCTGTTGAATGATGTCCTCATATTCTTTAACCTTTTGGTAGTGCGCACCTACAACACCATCCGCACTGGTTAAAGTAAAAACTGATTTATGAGAACTTTGCGACATAGGAATAAGACTATAAAAATTGGGAATCGACCCAATCTCATAATTGATTTCCTTAGAACAATCGTGATTTATACCTTCAATCATGTATTGGTTTATTTTCTCTGGGAGCTGTTTAAGAATTTCCTCATATGCACGCACAATTCGTTTGTTACCATCAGAGGTACGAGTTATATACTGCTGATAGATATAACCTAAAAACTTAATCCCACAGGTTGCATCCATGCCTTCAAGCCCCACTTGATCTTCCGGGGATAGCCCACCAACAGTATCATTGAATTTTTGCATCCAGTCAGATATCGACGAACTAATATTTTCGAGCGCTAATATACTAAATAGATCAGAGGACATGGGCGTGATAAAAAAATCACAGGCCAAAAGAATCGCTCTATTGATTGCACCTAAAGATGGCCCCATATCAAAAAAAACATAGTCATATATATTACACTTTCGCAACAGATCAAAAAAAATCATATTTGAACGAATACCACGAATTTCGCCTGCTTTAATGTCTTTCCAGTCGCCAGACAGAAAATCTTCACTGGTTGCAAGTTTTGGACTTCCAGCAATAACATCGAATCCAAACCCGTTTGAATGTAAGATATTAATTCTTTCTGGCTCAATATAGGATCCACGTGTCTTTAAGGGAAGGACTATATCATTCAATGTAAACTGTCCAGGTTCATAGTAAACCTGTAAAAATGAATCTGCATCTAAAACATAAGTGGTGGTGTTGCACTGGGGGTCAGCATCAATCACTAGAACCTTTTTGTCCATTTTTTGACACAGATAACCTGCGAGATTGCATAGCACGGTAGTTTTACCGACGCCGCCTTTATTATTGAATATTGCAACAGATTTCACAGTTTTCCCTCCAATAACAACAGAATAACGCTTGTCCCAATGCACTACAATCTCAGTCGCATTATACCGCGCGTTTTGGCTTAATTCAACAGAAAATAATGTGTGAAAATCGTCCGATAAATGACCGATCCTGTTCAAAAACTGTGGTACAGGTATGCCGCAGCTCGTGCAGCGTGGATTCTATGCCGTGCTGTTTGCAATACAGCTTCCACTGCTTGTATAGCATATTCGTGTTGGTTCGGTTCCCATCGGGGCCAGGAAAATCCACGTGCGTGTCGCTATTCCATGCTCCTTGCGCATGCCTTTCTGATCCTCGATTACACACAGAGCATGCGGTGGAAGCAGGATGTCGCGCATTGCGTTCTCGATCTTGCTGTCGCTGATTTCTCCCAGCCTGTTTATGGACCGCTGGATGTGCAAGGATGCCGTTTTCGTCAATGTCGCTCCATTTTATCCCTGCCAGCTCGCCGTGACGTAAACCAGGAATTACAATAATCAACCCGCCATACATGGATATAGAGATGTAGAACGCCTTATAAGTGCGTTTGCGCACGGTGACTGTCTCCTCTGTAAAGAGTGTCTTATATCCTGATTGGTGAGGATCGTACGCTCGCCTGTGGGTATAGCTTTACGTACAAACCTGTGTACCTTCACCGCGGGAGACATGCCGCAAGCGGGTCACATTCGGCATGCTTCATTGTTTCGTCAGCTGATGTTCCTTCTGCCGGGCCATTAAAGCCATACGGCCTCTTGTACTTATGGTATCATAGCATATATATCATCGCTACCAAGGACAAACCGAAGGACGGAAAGGGAAATACCCTGGTCAACATCCTCCAAAGTCATTTCACTGCTTCCCGCCCTAACTATAATACGGCTTATCTAAACTTGCAAACTACCTGCACTACAACGCTTTAATGTATATTGGCTTTTTTTCGTCAGGGTCATATTTTCCGCTTTCAGAAAAGCCCATTGCACTCCAAAACGGCACGCCAGTCACCGCATCAGGGCATACATATATTTTGCGTGCGCCATCCTTCGCCAAAGTTTTCTGAATATGCTCGTACATTTGTCTGCCATATCCCTTGCGTCTGCATTCCGGTTTAATATAAAATCCCATTACAGTGCCGTAACCTGGATGATCCAGCAATCCATACACTGTGCCAAGGTCAATCGCAAACATTGATATGCCGATTACTATATTGTCCAACAAGGCAATCTCAAAGTGCATATCACTCCGCAATCCCTGAATACTAATCCTTTTTTGTAATCCAATTGCTATTTCGGCATCATCCCGCATTATTCCATCATTCGCATTTACCTCCTTTATAAAAGGGATCCACACGCTCTCAGCCTTTTTAAGTAGCTCTGCATCGTTCTTCACCAATTGTACAAACTTTAGTTGTTTCATAAAAGTACCTCTTTCAAAAAATAGAAATCGCTCCTGATAAAATCAGAAGCGATTTTCCATCCTTTAAAAGCTTTATGCAATGGACAAAACGGCATTTGATTTTATCAGCGCATCAGTTGTCATTTTGCCCACCTGCCTTTCATGATTATTTTTATAAAGTATAGCATATTCTATTGTCAGATGCAAGATTTTACGAATCAGTTTTGCTTGCTGAGCAGGAATCGCGCGCAAATGTTATCGCATAAGAAACGCCTGCGGGCATCTCCGGCAGCTACCTATCATGTACGGAGGGGTGAACCCCGCTCAAAGGGCGGGGATTTACTTAGGGCATCACAACCCGGGGCGGCCGCAAGCGTCCGCCCGTCTCGGCCTGAAAACGATACACCGTATCGTTTTCTGCTGCGCACCGGCCTCGACCCGTCTTCAGCCAAGAACGCTCCGCGTCTTGCCGGCTCAAGGCCCGGAAAGAGAAGTATCAGACTGCAAAAGAAAGAGAACACCATGTGGTGTTCTCTTTCTTTTGGGATCCGGCAGCTACCTATCTTTCCGGGCCGTCGCCAGCCAAGTATTGTCGGCGTATAAGGGCTTAACTTCTGTGTTCGGGATGGGAACAGGTGGAACCCCTTAGCTTAACCACCGGAATGGCAAAGCATATTAGTTTTCTAACATACCTTGAAAACTGCATTGCGTTTCCTGCGTTTCTTTCCTCGCTTTGATCAAGCCCTCGACCGATTAGTACCAGTCAGCTTCATACATTGCTGCACTTCCACCTCTGGCCTATCAACCATGTGGTCTTCATGGGGTCTTACTCCTTTCGGATGGGAGATCTTATCTTGAGGTTGGCTTCACGCTTAGATGCCTTCAGCGTTTATCCAATCCGCACTTGGCTACCCAGCTGTGCCGCTGGCGCGACAACTGATTCACCCTTGGTGCGTCCATCCCGGTCCTCTCGTACTAAGGACAGCTCCTCTCAAATCTCCTGCGCCCACGATGGATAGGGACCGAACTGTCTCACGACGTTCTGAACCCAGCTCGCGTGCCGCTTTAATTGGCGAACAGCCAAACCCTTGGGACCTACTCCAGCCCCAGGATGCGACGAGCCGACATCGAGGTGCCAAACCTCCCCGTCGATGTGAACTCTTGGGGGAGATCAGCCTGTTATCCCCAGGGTAGCTTTTATCCGTTGAGCGA
>OHPB01001599.1_pt1 | contig 11498 bp, 8 predicted proteins | sample 1577621 | NCBI WGS metagenome assembly OHPB01 (sample SAMEA3879577, study PRJEB24766) | human gut metagenome | biome: human-associated habitat; feature: feces | place: USA | collected 1985/1987 | reverse complement strand
CATAGGTCGGGAACGGCCAATAGCTTGCGGCGGTGATGGTCTCGAGGGAGTCCGCTGTCGCGCGCAGCGCGGCCATCGCGCCGATTACCCCGTTCTTATAGCAGTCGGCGGCAGCGACCGGGCCCGCGGCCTTTGCGGCTTCGGCAAGCGCATCCGAAAGGGCGAGCGTTTCCTTGTAAAGTTTCGCGGAAAGATCGGACAGGGAGGAGATCGCCGCCTCCTCGTATGTGCAGTCTGCGCCCGCGAGGACGCTGCGCTTCGCGGCGGCGGCCTTGGCAAGCTCGCCCGCATAGGCGGTCACGGCGGGCAGGATCTCCTTCTTTGCCATGTCGAGCATCGTCAGCGCCTCGATGTTGACGATCTTGCAGTAGCTTTCGAGCATGATCTCGTGGCGGGCCTTCATTTCAGCCTCGGTCAGCACCCGGTGCGAGGTAAAGAGCGCTACGTTCTTTTCATCGAGGAAATGCTTGAGCGCATCCGGCGTGGTGCGCAGGTTGGAAAGGCCCCGGCGCTCCGCTTCGGCGACCCAGGCGTCGTCATACCCATTGCCGTTGAAGATGATCCGCTTGTGCTCCTTGATGGTGTCGCGGATGAGGTCGTGCAGGGCCGCCTCGAAATCCGGCGCGGCCTCCAGGATGTCCGCATACTGCTTGAGCGCCTCGGCCACAGCCGTGTTTGTGACGACGTTTGCGTCGGAAATGGACGCGGAGGAACCGAGCATGCGGAATTCAAACTTGTTGCCCGTGAAGGCGAACGGGGAGGTGCGGTTGCGGTCGGTCGTATCCTTGGGGAAGCGGGGCAATACGTGAACGCCGATCTTCATCTGTACCTGCTCCTTGGCGTCGTAAGCTGTGTCGGCCTCGATAGCGTCCAGCACGCCTTCGAGCTCGTCCCCCAGGAACATGGAGACGATCGCCGGCGGCGCTTCGTTCGCGCCGAGGCGGTGGTCGTTGCCGGGCGTTGCCACGGAGATGCGCAGGAGATCCTGATATTCGTCCACAGCTTTGATTACCGCGCAGAGGAACAGCAGGAACTGCGCGTTTTCATACGGCGTGCCGCCGGGCTCGAGCAGGTTTACGCCCGTGTTGGTGGAAAGGGACCAGTTGTTGTGTTTGCCGCTGCCGTTCACGCCGTCAAAGGGCTTCTCATGCAGCAGGCAGACGAGGCCATGCTTTTTCGCAAGTTTCTGCATGACCTCCATCGTGAGCTGGTTATGGTCGGCTGCGATGTTTGCCGTGGTGAAAATCGGGGCAAGCTCGTGCTGCGCGGGCGCGACCTCGTTGTGCTCGGTCTTGGCGAGCACGCCGAGCTTCCAGAGCTCGGTGTTGAGCTCCAGCATGAACGCCGCGATGCGCGGTTTGATGGTGCCGAAATAATGATCCTCCAGCTCCTGGCCCTTAGGCGGCATCGCGCCGAAGAGCGTGCGGCCGGTGTAAAGCAGATCCTTGCGCTTGGTGAAGAGCTCTTTATCCACCAGAAAGTATTCCTGCTCCGGGCCGACGGTCACGCGCACGGAGGTCACGTCTGCGTTGCCGAAGAGCTTCAGCACGCGCATGGCCTGCCGGTTGATGGCCTCCATGGAGCGCAGCAGGGGGGTCTTTTTGTCCAGTGCCTCGCCGCCATAGGAGCAAAACGCCGTGGGGACGCAGAGTGTGTTGTCTTTGATAAACGCGTAGGAGGTGGGGTCCCACGCCGTGTAGCCGCGCGCTTCAAACGTGGCGCGCAGGCCGCCGGAGGGGAAGCTGGAGGCGTCCGGTTCGCCGCGCACAAGCTCCTTGCCGGAGAACTCCATGATAACATGCCCGCCCTTGATGGGAGAAATGAAGCTGTCGTGCTTTTCGGCGGTGATGCCGGTCATCGGCTGGAACCAGTGGGTAAAGTGCGTCGCGCCCTTTTCGATGGCCCAATCCTTCATGGCGTTTGCAACCACGTTTGCTACGGTGGCATCCAGCCTCCTGCCGTCCCGGATGGCGTTTTGCATTGCCCGGTAGGTCTCCTTCGGGAGCCTTTCCTTCATGACCGTGTCGTTGAATACCATAGTCCCAAACAGTTCTGATACAGTGCTCATCCCAAGCGTGCCTCCTGAAAATATTTTAACCGTCCCCAAAAAACAAAATAGGGACAGCATTCTACAAAAACATCAATGGCGGAATTATACACCCGGCATTATTCCGTGTCAATCGAGGAATGAAGCGCGGAAAATGCATCACTTGCAGGAAATTCACAAAAACTTGCACTATTATGGTATAAATGTGGAAACGGGTCTGCAAAATGAAGAAACAGAAATGCTTGAATTGCAAATTAAAACTAAAATGTATGCAAAAAAACGCATAATGCTATCAAACGATTGTGCAAAAACGCCCCTGGGCCGTGCGCATCACAAGAAGCTCCCCCGCATATGCGCGGAGGAGGCCGCGCCGTATATGGCGGATATTGACGCTCCTTGGGCATGTGCCGCCCGTGGAGACGGGAACGCTTCTGCGCGCGCCCGTCAAAAGCGCCCAGCCGGCGGCTTCCTTCGGTGAATTAATTCGCGGCGGAATCCGCTCCCACCGCTTCGCGGATCATGCGCTCCACCTCGTCCGGCTCTACGCCCAGGGAAACGGCAAGCTCGCCGTGCAAAAGCTCCCGGGCGCGCTTGAGGAATTTTTCATCCACATGGCTGTAGCTCCTGCCCTGGGCGATGGCCCGCTCGTTTTTTGTGTAGATCGCGCGGATGAGGCGCAACAGGTTCCCGTGGTCATAGGTTTGCAGCAGCGCCTTATATTCGAGCGCCGCCTGCTTCGCGTCCGCGAATTCCATCGTGTCCCGGTCCATCGTGGGGATGGAGCGGATGAGCGAGAGCGATTCCTCCCGGCTCAGCACGGGGCGCATGGGAACGTCCACATCCGTGGGCGCGTATACGACGCCTTTGCGGTATACGGGCGTGAGCGTATAATACAGCCTGCTGGGATCTGCCGCCGCGATGGGCGCCGGGCCAACCGCTGCAACGCGGCATACGCCCTCGCCGCCATAGATGATAAGATCGCCAACCTGATACATTTGTGCTGCTCCTTTCGTTGAAATCTATGTTCATAAACGCACTGCAAGGGCTCATTCCGTGCGGGCAGCGCGCACCCAAGGCCGTTTGCCACCGTAATATTTTGCTGAGATGCGCTGCTGCGCAGCTTCGTCGCAGGCAGCGAGCCTGCGGTATACCGCAAGCCGTGCGTCCGCCTCTGCCTCCCGCGGCCGGAAAAACGGGCAGCGCGGTCCTTCGCAGGAAGCGACGCGCAGGTATTCGCACTTCCCGTTTTCCAAGAGGCCCGCGCAATCGGGCAGGTCGATCCACTCCAAATTGGAGCGCAGCGTGTATGCAGACATCTCAAATTCCCCCTCCGGAAGAAAAAACGCGTGGTTCCGGCAACTGGACTTACGTTCTGCCGGAACCACACGCTGCATTTTATTTTACCACATTTTAGGGAAGTTATGTAAGCGGAAATTCATCCCGCGCGCAGGGCTTAGGATACGATCTTGAACCCTGCCTCCGTGAGCGCGCGCTTGATCTCCTCGATCTGCGCGAAATCGCGCGTCTCCATGGAAAGCTTCAGGAAGCAGCTCGAGATGGCCATGTTTGGGTCGGAATGCTCGTGACTAACGCGCACCACGTTCGCCCCGCATTTTGCGATAATCTCGCTCACGCCGACGAGCTGGCCGGGCTTGTCCTCGAGCGCAATCTGCAAATTGCTGTTGCGGCCGCTCGTGATGAGGCCGCGCGTAATTACGCGGGAGAGGATGTTCACGTCGATATTGCCGCCGGAGACAACGCAGACCGTCTTTTTCCCGGCGAGGGGGAGCTTGTGGAACATTGCCGCTGCAACGGAGACCGCGCCCGCGCCCTCTGCGATGAGCTTCTGCTTTTCGATCATCGCCAGGATGGCTGCGGCGATCTCATCGTCCGATACGGTGACGATGTCATCCACATATTCCTGCGTGAGGGCGAAGGTGGTGTCCCCCGGATGCTTGACGGCAATGCCGTCCGCAAAGGTGGATACGCTTTCGAGCGTGACAGCCGCGCCCGCAAGGCGGCTTTCGTACATGCTGGGGGCGTTGGCCGCCTGCACGCCGTAGACCTTCACATTGGGGCTCAGGTGCTTCACGGCATAGGCTACGCCGGAAATGAGCCCGCCGCCGCCCACCGGGACGACCACGGCCTCCACGTCCCGCATCTGCTCCAATATCTCAAGGCCAATGGTGCCCTGGCCCGCAATCACCTCATCGTCGTTGAACGGGTGGATGAACGTTGCGCCCGTCTCCTCCTGGCAGCGCACGGCGGCGTCGTAAGCGTCGTCATAGGCGCCCTTGGTGAGGCGGACCTCCGCGCCGAGGCGCTTGGTCGCCTCCACCTTGCTGATGGGGGCGCTGTCCGGCATGAAGACGAGGCTTTTCGCGCCCTGGCGCGTGGCGGCGAGCGCAACACCCTGGGCGTGGTTGCCGGCGCTGCAGGCGATGATGCCGGCCCGCTTCTGCTCGTCGGTCAGTTGGCTGATTTTGTAGTAAGCGCCGCGCAGCTTGAAGCTGCCGGTCACCTGCAGGTTTTCGGTTTTCAAATAAAGCTCCGCGTCTGTGGGGAGGGTCGGCGCTGCGATGAGGTCCGTCCTGCGGGCGACCTCCTTGAGCACGAACGCGGCATGATAGATCTTGTCAAGCGTCAGCATTGGGTGTTTCCTTTCCGGCAAGGTAGTTGATGAATTGCTGCGCCGTGCGCCCGGAAACGCCGCCGTGGCGGATATCCCAGCGGTTTGCGAGCAGCAGCAGCTCCTCTTCGGGCAGGTCGAGCCTGCCCGCGCGCGCGGCGAGTCCGCGCACGTTGTCGTAATATTGCTCCCGGTTGGGGCTCGAATAGTTGATGGCCACGCCGAAGCGGCTCGCAAGGGAGAGCTTTTCCTCCATCGTGTCCGAACGGTGGACATCGCCGTCGTGCTCCATGTCGCTGCGGTCGTTCCAGGTCTCGCGGATCAGGTGGCGGCGGTTGGAGGTCGCGTAAAGCAGCACGTTGTCCGGCCGGGTCTCCACGCCGCCCTCGATCACGGCTTTCAGAAACTTGTATTCCACCTCGTGTTCCTCAAACGAAAGGTCGTCGATGAAGAGGATGAAGCGGTAGTTCCGGCGCTTGACCGCGGCGATCACGGTGGAAAGGTCGCGGAATTGGTGCTTGTAAAGCTCGATCATCCGGAGCCCTTCCCCGGCATATTGGTTGAGCACGGCCTTTACGCTCGATGATTTGCCCGTGCCGCTGTCGCCGTAAAGCAGCACGTTGTTCGCGCTGCGGCCGCGGACGAACGCCTCCGTGTTGGCGACAAGCTCCTGTTTTTGGCGTTCGTAGCCGATGAGGTCGGAAAGCAGGATCTTATCCGCGTTGTTGATGGGCAGAAACGCCACGCCGTTCCCGGTGTTCTCGATGCGGAAGGCGCGGTTGAGGCCGAACATGCCTACGCCGTGCTCCTTGTAAAAGCCGGTCACGAGATCGAAAAACTCGTTTTCATCCCCGGCATGGGAAAGGGCGAGGCTCAGCGCCTGGACGTGCTCGCTCACGCTCTTGTAGTAGTTCTTTTCGGATTTCGGAACCGCGTGGTAATCCGAAAGGACGGAGAAGCAGTCGATCTTCAAGTCGCGCTCTATGCCGCTGAAATCGTAATCGAACAAACGCTTGAAGATGCGAAAATCCGCTTTGGCGAAGCGGTTCACACTCCCTTCGGCGGCGCCGCGGCGCTCGGCCGTGAGGCTGAAGGAGTTCTCGTTTGTGATGAGCACGAACGCAAGGTAATTGTGCCAGAGGTTCGTGTCAAAGCCATATTCCGTTGCGATGTCGAGGAGACGCTTCACCTCTGCGTAAATGCGGGAGACGAGCGCTTCGCGTCCCGCGCTGCCCAGGCGGTAGTCGCGGAAGATCCCGGCGAGGCGCAGCAGGATGCTGTCCTCGCCGAGGTCGCGGTATAAAAGCAGGTTGGCGGTCAATCTGTCCATAGCAAGCTCCGGTTCCAGCTCAGATGGCCGCGAGGATGGCCTCGGTCATCGCGGCGCAGCCAAGCGGCGCGGCGGCACTTTTGCCGAGGATGTCCGCCGTGCGCAGGCCTTGCGCGAGGACGCGGTCCACGGCAGCTTCGATGTGATTTGCCTCGGCCGAAAGGCCGAAGGAGTAGCGCAGCAGCATCGCGGCAGAAAGGATGGTGGCGATGGGGTTTGCCTTGTCCTGCCCGGCGATGTCCGGCGCGGAGCCGTGGATGGGCTCATACAGGCCGCGCGTGCCATCCCCAAGGGAAGCAGAGGGCAGAAGGCCGATGGAGCCGGTGATCTGCGAGGCTTCGTCCGAAAGGATGTCGCCGAACAGGTTGGAGGTCACAATCACGTCAAACTGCGAGGGGCAGCGCACGAGCTGCATGGCGGCGTTGTCCACCAGCATATCCGAAAGCGCAACCTCCGGGTATTCCGCGCCGATGCGGTGCATCGTTTCGCGCCAGAGGCGGGAGGTTTCGAGCACGTTCGCCTTGTCGATGCTCACGAGCCTGCCGCGGCGCTTCTTTGCCGTTTCAAACGCCACGCGGGCGATGCGCTCGATCTCCACCACGCTGTACGCTTCCGTGTCGTAGGCTTCCGGGCCGAATTTGCCCTCCCGCCGGCCGCGCTCGCCGAAGTAGATGCCGCCGGTGAGCTCCCGGACGATCATGAGGTCAAATCCTTCGGCCACGATGTCCGCCCGGAGCGGGCACTCCGCGGCAAGCGCGGGGCAGAGCTTCGCAGGGCGCAGGTTCGTATAAAGGCCGAGCGCGGCGCGCAGGCCGAGGAGCCCCTTTTCCGGCCGGAGCGCGGCGGGGTTCTTGTCCCACTTGGGGCCGCCGACCGCACCGAGGAGCACGCTGTCGCTCGCAAGGCAGCCCTGCACGGTTTCTTCCGGCAAGGGCGTGCCGCAGGCGTCGATGGCGCAGCCGCCCATGAGGTAATCCGCAAAATAGAAGCTGTGGCCAAACTTTGCGCCAATTTTTTCGAGTACGCGCACGGCGCTTCCGACGATCTCCGGGCCGATGCCGTCGCCCTTGATAAGCGCGATCTTATAGTTCATCCCTGCGCCTCCTGCCTTGCTTTCAGGTAAGGGAGCAGGCCGCCCTTTTCGATGATGCGGTTGATGAACGGCGGGAACGCGGCGGCTTGAAAGCGCGCGCCCGTGGTCTCATCGACGATCACGCCGGTGGAAAAATCCACGGAAACGGTGTCTCCGCCGGCGATGGCCGAGGCGGCCTCCGGGCATTCCAGGATGGGGAAGCCGATGTTGATGGCGTTGCGGTAGAAGATGCGCGCGAAGCTAGCCGCGATCACGCAGGATACGCCCGCTGCCTGGATGGCGATGGGCGCATGCTCGCGGGAGGAGCCGCAGCCAAAGTTCGCGCCGCCGACGATGATCTCGCCGGGCTTGACGCGGGAAGCGAACGCGGGGTCGATGTCCTCCATGCAGTGTTTCGCAAGCTCCTCCGGGGAGGGGGCGTTCAAGTACCTTGCGGGGATGATGACGTCGGTGTCGATGTTGTCCCCAAACTTATGCACGATGCCTTTTGCCATGGCGCGTCACGCTCCTTTCATGATTTCCGCCGGGTCTGCGAGGCAGCCCGCCACGGCGGAGGCCGCGGCGACGGCGGGGGAGGCGAGGACGACCTCGCTCTTCACATGCCCCATGCGGCCGACAAAGTTGCGGTTGGTGGTGGAAACGGCCCGCTCCCCCGCGCTCATCACGCCCATATGCCCGCCGAGGCAGGGGCCGCAGGTGGGTGTGGAAAGCGCGCAGCCGGCCGCGATGAAGGTTTCGGCAAGCCCCTCTCGGATGCATTGGAGGTAGACCGCCTGTGTGGCAGGGATCACAATGCAGCGCACGCCGGGGGCCACATGCCTGCCGCGCAGGATCTCCGCCGCCTGGCGCAGGTCGGAAATGCGGCCATTGGTGCAGGAGCCGATGACCGCCTGCTGGATGGGCATCCCCTTCACCTCCGCGATGGTTCTCGTGTTGGAGGGCAGGTGCGGGAGGGAGACGGTCGGCGCGAGCGCGGAAAGGTCGATCTCGACGGTGCGGGCGTATTGCGCGTCCGCGTCCGCTTCAAAGGCGGTGTAAGGCCGGTCCACGCGGCCGGTCACGTATTCGATGGTCTTTTCATCCACGGGGAAGATGCCGTTCTTCGCGCCTGCTTCGATGGCCATGTTGGCGATGGTGAAGCGGTCGTCCATCGAGAGGGAAGCCACGCCCTCGTCCGTGAATTCGAGCGATTGGTACAGCGCGCCGTCCACGCCGATCCTGCCGATCAGGTGCAGGATCACATCCTTGCCGCTCACATAGGGCTGGAGCTTGCCTGTGAGCTTCACCTGTATGGCGGCGGGCACCTTGAACCAGTTCTCGCCGATGGCCATGCCGGCGGCCATGTCCGTGGAGCCGACGCCCGTGGAAAACGCGCCCAAGGCGCCGTAGGTGCAGGTGTGGGAATCCGCGCCGATTACGCATTCACCGGGGGCGACGAGGCCCTTTTCCGGCAGCAGCGCGTGCTCGATGCCCGCTTCGCCTACGTCATAAACATGGGTGATGGAATGCTTCTTGGCAAAGGCGCGCGCCTGCGCGCAGAGCTCTGCGGACTTGATGTCCTTGCAGGGCGTGTAATGATCGAGCACGATGGCGATCCTGTCCTTGTCGAACACCTTCGTAAAGCCGGCCGCCTCAAACGTGGTGATGGCGACGGGCGTTGTGATGTCGTTGCCGAGGACGAGGTCCAGCTTCGCTTCGATCAGGTCGCCGGGCTTGACGGCGGGCAGGCCCGCATGCGCTGCGAGGATCTTTTCTGTCATGGTCATGCCCATGGGTTATGCCTCCTGTGTTTGTCCCGCGGCGGGCGGGCTTTGCTGCAGCTTGTTTGCCGCCTCGATATAGGCGCGGATGCTTGCTTCGATGATGTCCGTGGAAAGGCCGCGCCCGGTGAAGGTTTCGTTCCCGGCAGAGAGCTTCACGGTCACACTGCCGAGCGTGTCCTTGCCCTCCGAGATGGAATTGATGGTATAAAGCTCAAACGAGTGCGGGATGGGCTTGATGATCTTGTCGATGGCGTTGAAGGATGCGTCAATCGGCCCGTCGCCCAGGCAGACTTCTTCAAAACGCTCTTCGCCCCGCTTGAGGCTCATGGTGCTCGTTGCCGTGGTGAAATTGCTCGTGTGTACGGCGAACCAGTCGAGCTCGTAGCCGCCTTCCACAGCCGTGCGCTTTTTGGTGTTGTGGGTTACAAGGGCTTCGATGTCCGCATCGCTCACGGCTTTCTTTTTGTCGCAGAGCACCTTGAATTCCTGGAAGCAGCGCACGAGCTCCTCCGGGGAGAGGGTGTAGCCGAGCTCCTTGAGGTGCGATTCAAACGCATGCTTGCCGGAATGCTTGCCGAGCACGATGTTGTCCGCCCGGATGCCGATGGATTCCGGCGTCATGATCTCATAGGTCTGCTTGTTGGCAAGCACGCCGTGCTGATGGATGCCCGCTTCGTGCATAAACGCGTTGCGGCCGACGATCGGCTTGTTGAGCGGCGCGCTCTGGCCGATGATATCATAGACCGTCTTGCTGGCGCGGTAGAGCTGCGTCGTGTCGATGCGCGTCGCCGCATCGAATACGTCCGCGCGGGTACGCATGGCCATGACGGCTTCCTCGAGGGAGGTGTTGCCCGCGCGTTCGCCGAGGCCGTTGATCGTGCATTCGATCTGCGTTGCGCCGCCGAGCACGCCCGCGAGCGAGTTCGCCGTCGCCATGCCGAGGTCGTTGTGGCAGTGGACGGAAAAATCCGCACGGCCGCTGTTCTCCACGTTGGCGCGCAGGTATTCGATCAGCGCGCGCATTTCATTGGGCGTGGTGTAACCCACGGTGTCCGGGATGTTCACGGTCGTGGCGCCGCTGCGGATGGCGGCTTCCACCACCTTCGCAAGAAAGGCGGGGTCGCTGCGCGTCGCGTCCTCCGCGGAGAACTCGATGTTCGCGCAGTATTTCTTCGCGTAGGCCACCATGGCCGTCGCCTTTTCGAGCACCGCCTCCGGCTTCATGCGCAGCTTGTATTCCATGTGCAGCGGGGAGGTGGCGATGAACAGGTGGATGCGCGGATCGGCCGCGTGCTTGACGGCGTCCCACGCCGCGTCGATGTCGCCTGCGGCGGCACGCGCGAGGGAGGCGACGGTGCAGTCCTTGACCGTGCGCGCGATGGCCGCGACGGATTCAAAATCCCCTGGGGAGGAGATGGCGAACCCCGCCTCGATCACGTCCACCTTGAGCCGCTCCAGGCAGCGGGCGACCTCGATCTTCTCCTGAAGGTTCATGCTGCACCCGGGCGATTGCTCACCGTCGCGCAGCGTCGTATCGAAAATCTTGATTTGCTTCATTCGTTACCTCGTGTTTATTGCAGGATGGCGCCCTTGTCGGCGGAGCTGACGAGCTTGGCGTAGCGCGCGAGGTAGCCGGTCTTGATCTTCGGCTCCGCGCAGACCCACGCCGCCCTGCGGCGGGCAAGTTCCTCGTCCGGGACGAGCAGCGCGATCTCGCAGGCGGGGATGTCGATGCGGATGCGGTCGCCCTCCTGCACGAGGGCGATGACGCCGCCCGCGGCGGCTTCCGGGCTGACGTGGCCGATGGCCGCGCCGCGGGAAGCGCCGGAGAAGCGGCCGTCGGTGATGAGGGCCACATCCTTGTCCAGACCCATGCCCGCAATGGCGGAGGTGGGGTTGAGCATCTCCCGCATACCGGGGCCGCCCTTGGGGCCCTCGTAGCGGATGACCACCACATGACCGTCATGGACCTTACCGGCCAGAATGGCCTCCTCGGCGGCCTCCTCGGAGTCGAAGCAGATGGCCTCGCCCTTGAAGTGATGCAGGCTCTTGTCGAACGCGCCGGGCTTGGTGATGCCGGTGTCGGGCGCGAGGTTGCCGCGCAGGACAGCGACGCCGCCGGTGTAGCCGAACGGGTCATCGAGCGTGTGGTTGACCAGACCGGTCGCCGGGTACAGGTACTTGTGGCTGTCGATATTCTCCGCGAGGGTGTGCGCGGTGACGGTCATGACGTCGGTCTCGAGCATGGAGCGCAGGTTCTCCATCAGACGCGGAACGCCGCCGTCCTTGTAGAAGTCCACGATGCTGTACTTGCAGGCGGGGTTCATTTTGGCAAGCTGGGGCGTGGTGTCGGAGAGGGTGTCAAACTCGTTCAGCACCTTGATGCCCAGCTCCGCCTCATAAGCGATGGCAGTGAGGTGCATGACGGCGTTGGTGGAGCCGCTCATGGCGAGGCAGGCCTTGATGGCGTTGCGGATAGCGCCGTCGGTGATGATCTGGCGGGCGGTGATGTTCTTCTCGACCAGCTCGCGCAGGTAACGCTTGCTCATGACGGTGTTCGTCACGTTCAGGCGGGCAAACTCGCGCTGCTTCGGGAATTCTTTGCCGAACAGGTTCGTGATGACCCACTCATACAG
>OHPB01001598.1_pt1 | contig 11506 bp, 12 predicted proteins | sample 1577621 | NCBI WGS metagenome assembly OHPB01 (sample SAMEA3879577, study PRJEB24766) | human gut metagenome | biome: human-associated habitat; feature: feces | place: USA | collected 1985/1987 | reverse complement strand
AGTGCATGTCCATTTTCTTATTATATAAAATATGGATTAAAATTATCAGAAAGAGATATTTTTAAAATTCAAACAATAGATACAGGCAATTTTATGCATGATGTAATAGATGATTTTTTTGGAATGGAAGAAGCAAAAGACATAAAGAATATTACAGATGAGCAAATTGAAAAAATAGTAAATAGAATAATTGATCAGAAATTGGAATTGAAAAAAAATTATATATTTACAAATATTCCAAAAAATAAAGTTTTAGTAAATAGATTAAGAAGAGTAATTGCAAAATCAATGAAATATATTGTAGATAGTATTAGATATAGTGATTTTAATGTATTAGGTCATGAAGTAGAGTTTGGCATGGGAAAAGAGTATGAACCAATACAAGTAAAATTAGATAATGGCAAGTTAATAGAAATAGTTGGGAAAATTGACAGAGTAGATATAATGAACAACGAGAAGGAACAATATATAAGAATTATAGATTATAAATCTTCTATAAAAGATATAGATTTAAATGAAGTAAAAGCAGGAATTAAATTGCAATTATTAACATATATGAATGAAATGTGTAAACAAGAGAGTGCAGAGCCAGCAGGGGCTTTTTATTACAATTTGATAGAGCCAATGGTAAAAGCAAGTCAAAATATGTCAGATGAACAAATAGAAGAAGAACTAAGAAAACAATTTAAGATGAGAGGACTTATTTTAGCAGATGTAGACATTATAAGAAAAATGGATAAAAACTTGGATACTGGTTCTTCTAACATAATTCCAGCAACGATAAATAAAGATGAGACATTAAGCAAGAAAGCAAGTAATATTAGTAAACAACAATTTGAATATTTGCAAAAATACACAAATAAGATAATAAAACAAATTTCAGAAGAGATATTAAGTGGAAATATAAATATAAAACCATATTACAACACTAAAAATAAGAAAACACCATGTGAATATTGTACATATAAATCAATATGTCAGTTTGAAAATGGAATATGTAAAAAGGAATATAATTATATATCAAATTTAGAAAAAGAAGCAATTTTGGAGATGATGAAGGAGAAATAAGATGTTTGCATATATAAAGGGAAGTTTAGAAGTAAAAACAAATGGATATATAGTAATAGATGTTAATGGAATAGGTTATAAAATATTTATGTCAGAAACAGCTATAAATAAATTGGGAGCCATAGGAGAGATTATTAAAATACATACATATGTAAGGGTTAGAGAAGATGACATTAGCATATATGGATTTAATACAAACGAAGAATTGAGAATGTTTGAGTTGCTATTGTCTGTAAGTGGAATAGGAGCAAAGTCTGCACTTGTTATTTTGTCAAATGTTTCAGTATCAAGTTTTGCACTTGCCATTATAAATAATGACATTAATCTATTAAAAAAATTACCAGGAATAGGACCTAAAACTGCGCAAAGAGTTATATTAGAGCTTAAAGACAAACTTAAAAAGGAAAATGAAATTGTTGCAAATGAAAATACAGACATAAGTGATACTATTAATACAGCAATAATGGATGATGAAAAAATAGCAGAAGCTACAGCAGCATTAAAGGTATTAGGCTATACGGGAAAAGAAATAGAAAAAGCATTAGAAAAGGTGGATGCAAACCTAAGTGTAGAAGATATAATTAGAAAAGGATTATTAAATTTAGCAAGATAATTTAGAAAAGAGGAATAATATAATGGATTTAAACAAACCTTTAGCATTTAGAATGAGCCCAAAAACATTGGAAGATTATGTAGGACAGGAACATATTTTAGGCAAGGATAAAATATTGTATAGAACTATTAAAGCAGATAGATTGTCCAGCATTATATTATGGGGGCCACCTGGATGTGGCAAAACATCTCTTGCTAGAGTTATTAGTAATACAACTAAATACAAGTTTACAAAGATAAATGCTGTTACAGCAGGAATAGGGGATATAAAAAACGCTATAGAGGAAGCTAAAAACACATTTTTAAATCCAACTGGTAGATGTATATTATTTATAGATGAAATTCACAGATTTAATAAATTACAACAAGATGCATTACTTCCATATGTAGAGAATGGTACAGTAATTTTAATAGGAGCTACTACAGAGAATCCGTATTTTGAGGTTAACAAAGCTTTAATCTCTAGGTCAATGATATTTAAGTTAAATCCATTAACAGTACAAAATGTGTATGATGTCCTAAAAAAATCACTAATTTCAGAAGAGGGACTTGGAAGTTATAAAATTAATATAGAAGATGAAACATTAATGAAGATAGCAGAAACGTCTAATGGAGATGTAAGAACGGCACTAAATGGATTAGAAGTTGCAGTATTAAGCACAAAAATGGACGAATATGGGGTTATTAACATCACAAACGAAATAGCAAAAGAATGTGTTCAAACAAGAAAAGCTATATTTGATAAAAATGGAGATAGTCACTATGATAATATTAGTGCATTTATAAAATCAATGAGAGGAACAGACCCAGATGCTGCAATATTTTATTTAGCAAGAGCACTAAATGGAGGAGAAGACCCAATGTTTTTAGCAAGAGGATCCGGTTTTTATAGCAAGAAGAATAGTAATAGCTGCAGCAGAAGATGTGGGAATGGCAAATCCGAACGCATTAGTGGTTGCAACATCTGCTATGCAATCTATTACAATGATTGGAATGCCAGAGGCTAGAATTATTTTAGCGGAAGCAGCAGTATATGTTGCAACATCTCCAAAGTCGAATGCTGCATATTTAGGAATAGATAAGGCATTGGCAGATGTAACTACAAAGGATACAGGAACAATACCAATGCATATTAGGAATGCTCCTGCAGAGGGAATGAAAAATGAGGGATACGGAGTAGGATATAAGTATCCGCATGACTACCCAATGCACCAAGTAGAGCAACAATATTTACCAGACAAAATGTTAGGAACTAAATATTATATAAAAGATGATACAGTAAACTAAAAAAATAGTCAGATTTTTCTGACTATTTTTGCTCTATTTTTTCTTTTCTTCTTTTAATACTTCTTTTATTGCTCCTAAACTGCTTAATGTGCTTGTTGCCTCAAAAGGTATAAATACTTTGTTAGCTTCTCCGTTAGCTACTTCTTTTAATGTTTCTAGAGATTTTAGTTGAACTAATTTCTCATCTGGATTTGCTTTCATCATTGCTTCATATACCATTTGTATTTCTTCTGCTTTAGCTACAGCTACTTGTTTAATTGCTTCAGCTTCACCGGCTGCTCTTCTTATTTTTGCTTCTTTTTCAGCTTCAGCTTCTAGTATAGCAGCTTCTTTTTTACCTTCAGCAAGTGTAATTGCAGATTGTCTTTCACCTTCTGCTTGAAGAATTAAAGCTCTTTTATTTCTTTCAGCATTCATTTGCTTTTCCATTGCATCCCTAATGTCAGGTGGTGGTGTAATATCTTTAATTTCAACTCTATCTATTTTGCAACCCCATTGGTCGGTTGCTTCATCTAATAAAACCCTTAGCTTATCATTAATAGCATCACGTGAACTAAATGTTTGATCCAAATCCATTTTACCAACAATATCACGGATGGTTGTAATAGCTAAATACTCAATACCTTTCTTTAAGTTTTGAATCTCGTATACTGCTTTAGCTGGGTCTGTTATTTTGTAGAACACAACAGTATCAATTGTAATTGTAACATTGTCTTTTGTAATAACACCTTGAGGTGGTATATCCATAGTTTGTTGTTTTAAACTAACAACGCTACGTACATGATCAAAAAATGGAACAATTATTGTAAGACCAGCATCAGCAATTTTATGAAATTTACCAAGTCTTTCAATAATGTATACTTCTGATTGTCTAACTATTTTTATAGTCTTTAGTGCAATAATTATTACAATAATTAGTAATATAATAAGAAATACCATAAATTTTTCCTCCTATAATTATAATATATATTAAAAAATTAATACCAAATTGTTATACATTTACTTTTTCGTTTAATAACTCTACAACGGCCTTAACACCTTCTATATTTTTAATAATAACTTCTGAATCTTTTGGAATAATATTGTCAGAAATTGTTTTGGCTGACCAAGTTTCTCCATTGACTTTAATTTGACCATATCCTAATGTTGGATTAATATCTTGAGTAACAATAGCCTTTTTACCAATAACAGAGTAAGCATTTGTTGCAATAGTATCATCAGTTTTATTTAATTTCTTTACTAGAGGTTTTGTTAAAAAGATTAAACCTATTGAAGAAATAACAAATACAGTTGTTTGAATGATTAAATTACTTGTAAAAAAGCTTACAAGCATAGCAAATAACGCACCTATAGCTAACCAAAATACTAAAAAACCTACTGTTATCATTTCAAGAACAAGAAATAGTCCTGATATAATTAACCAAACATACCACATAAACGTACCTCCAATCAACAATATAATTATACTATAGAATAAAAAAAAAATAAATAGAAAATAGAAAAGTTGTGTCTTTAAATGAAAAATTTATGTTTTAAAACTTGTAAACAATATGATTCTAAAAACATTTTATAATCAGACTTAAAATAAAGATGTTGAAAATAGGCTAAAAATGTGATTTAATAATAAATATAAATAGATAGTGTAAAGTAACCTATGAAAAATGTAGGGGCGATTTTAATCGCCCACAATAGAAGGAGAAAAAATTATGAATAAAGAATTAGAAAAATTTAAACTGTTTAAAAGAAATTACCAATATCAAATGCCAGAAATCGAAGAAATAGAAGGTGAAGAATATTGTTTAGGAAAACCACTAAAAGACGAAGAAGGAAGAACTATTGGAGATTGTGATAAATGGATAAATGTAGGCTATAAACACAAGGGTTCATATGCAAAGGTATTATCAAATCTTTTTCCATATGAATTTGAATTTAGAGAAAAAAAACTAAAAAGTATAGAATCTTTTTTTCAAGGCATAAAGTTTAAGAACAAGGAAATGCAAGACTTAGTATTTAATTATAGCGCATTACCATCTAATAATATAAAAGCTTGCAGTGAATATGATTGGAAAAAAGCTGGAATAATCTACTGGCAAGAAGAACCAATTGATAGATATAGCCAAAAATATGATGACATTGTAGATGAATTATATATATCTGCAATACAAAATCCTTTATATAGAAATATTTTGAAAGAAACTAATAGACAAATATTGCACACAATAGGAGAAAAAGAAAAAAGAGAAACGGTATTTACTAGATATGAATTTGAAAAAGAACTAAATTGCTTAAAAGATTTTTTAAAAGGAGAACAATAAGATATGAAAGAAGAACTGGATTTGAGAGACTTTGATGTATTAGGAATAATAGAGCTTGACGATATTCAGGGAATTGAAAAATATGTTACTCCTATAATGAAAAATGGGACAAAAGGTACTTTTCTATCTAGATCAAGGGAGTATTATAATGTCAAAAGTATGTCAGAGCTAGCTTCGTGTAGAGAAGAACTTAAGATGAAGCTTACACAGGAAATAAGCAGGAGAAATTTTGTGATTCTTGAAAATATGGCTAATTGCTCGGGAAGAGTGTATTTTAAGATGTTTGAAAGATATATATTAAATAAAAAAGCTCCGGTATATAGAGAAAAAATGGAAAGAGCAAGAAAATGCCTGTTGGAAGATGTAAAAAACATAATGACTATACTTCAAGGTGAGGGCAAAATAGAAATTAATCCTGACAAAGTACTTCCATATGGAGATGAAAACTCGGAACAAAGGGCAATTGAAATGGATAACAAAGCAATGTTGTATCTATTTGCCAAAACATTAAAATTGAATAAGTCACCAGATGAAATTGAAATACTAACGCCAGGATATGGAGCTACTTATATAGGACCTATGTTTAATGTAATGTATGGGTATGATTTTACCAATACTTTAAAAAGCAAATACATTGATTCTACCATAGGATTAGAAAAAGAATATGTACCTATTAGAGATTTGATATCAAGTGAAAGAATATTGCAAGATAAAAAAACCATTTTGCTGATTGATGACAATGTGGGAACTGGAACAACAATAGCAGAATTGAGAGAAACACTAAGAAAAAGCGATGTAAACAGGGTTATAACAGGTGCGATTCAATACAATTGGAGAAATTATTGTAGAGTTAGCATAGGAGATAAACAAGGAATAGAACGCTTTGAAATTGATGATTTTGACATATTAAGTCCTTTTAATTATGCAGGACACAAATTATATAAGCATGCAATTGCTATGCTGTTATCCTCAGGAGATGAATACATAGAATATTTGCATTCTAAAGACTATAGAAGAAAAGATTATTGCGATTTAGAGGGTTTAGTAGTGAGAAGCTTACAATATGCACAAGAAACGGGATTAACATTAATTGATAAAACAGTTATAAGCGACAGAAAAAAGGTTAAAGAATTTAATGGCTCAATATTGCAAAGATACCAAGGTGGACCAAGAAAAATAACAAATCCAATTTCAATAAAAACGATGCAGGATTTTATTAAAAGTACAGAGATGATTGCAAGCGATCGTGGGATACCAAAATCAGAATAGATGATGGATTTTGACATAAGAAGAAATGATAGAACAAATAGGAGAGGATAAACTGAATATGGAAAAAGAAAAGAAGAAAGTGGTGTCAATAATTACCTTGCGGTTGTAAGGTAAATCAGTACGAAACAAACGCAATGGCACAAAAATTTATAGAAAATGGATATGATGTAGTAGAAACAGAAGAAATGGCAGATGTATATATAATTAATACTTGTACTGTAACAAACATGGCGGATAGAAAATCTAGACAAATGCTAAGAAGAGTAAAACAGATAAATCCAAACAGTATTGTAGTTGCAACAGGATGTTATGCACAGGTTGCAAAAGATGAATTACAAAAAATAGAAAATATAGATTTAGTATTAGGAATAAATGAAAAAAATGACATAGTGGACTATGTTAATAAATTTTTGAGCAATAAAACAAAGGAAATGGAAATATCAGATGTATTGCATCAAGTTGAATTTTTAGATTTTGGAACAGTAACACATACCGAAAAAACAAGAATGGTTATAAAAATACAAGATGGATGTGATAGATTTTGCTCATACTGTATTATCCCATATGCAAGAGGAAGAGTAAGAAGTAGAATGCCAGAAAACATAATAGAAGAAATTTCGCATGTTGCAAAAGAAGGGATAAAAGAGGTAGTAATAACAGGAATACATATAGCATCATATGGAAAAGATTTTAAAAATAATTATAATCAAAATGAAAATAATATGAAAATATTTATGGATGATTCGTTAGATAATTGGACATGGGAAGTTTGTTTTTATAATTTAAATAAACAAAAATTAGATTTGTTGGTTGATGCTGATGAAAAGTGTGATTATAAATATCATAAAAAAGATTATGATAATAAAACAATTGGGAAAATGTTGAATAATAAAGTTGAAATTGCATATAAAATGTATAATTCTGAATTTGATTATGTAATTCCAAAATACATTAAGGACTGTCTAGAATGGATAAGAAAGTAGTTTTAGCAGTCGCTGGTTCAGGTAAAACATATCATTTATGCAATATAATAGATGAAACAAAACGTAATATTATTATTGCTTATACTAATGAGAACATAAAAAATATCAGAAATGAAATATGTAAAAGATTTAAATTTATTCCAGAAAATACAAAAATAATGACTTTTCATAGTTTTATTTATAAATATATGATTAGGCCTTTTGATTCAATAATAGGTGAATATTACGGAGTTAACAATTTTGTTAGTAAAGGTATTTCTATTAGTAATCCGCCTGAAAAATCATATAAACAAAACGGATATTGGAGAAAGAATCCATTATATAGTAACGATAAATCATTACAACATTATACATATAATAATAAATATTATTGCGATTATTTATCTAAACTTATTATGAAAACAAATAATAAAAAAATATCATTATTAAAATATGGATGTGAAAATATAAACAGATTTTTTGATTGTATATATATTGATGAAATGCAAGATTTTAGAGAAAATAATTGGGAATTATTAGTTGAAATTATAAAAAATGTTAATAATATTATTCTTGTGGGTGATTATTATCAACATTCTGTAAATGCAACAAATAATACTGGTAAACCTTTTAAAATAAAAACTAAATACATAGGTTATATGGAGTATATAGAATATCTTAAAAATATTGGATTAAATGTAGATGATAAAACATTGATAAAGAGTAGAAGATGTTCAAAAGAAGTGTGTGAATTTATTAAAAAAAAACTTGGGATTGAAATAAAAAGTAATGAGATAAATAATGGTAGAATTATAGTATTAGATGATCCAAGTGAAATAACTAATATCATAGAAGATGATGATATAGTAAAACTTGTTTGGAATTCAACAGAAAATTATAAATTTAATGCAGTAACATGGGGATATTCTAAAGGAGATACATATGAAAATGTATGTGTTATATTAACAGATAAATATTCAAAATTAAATGAAGAGTGTTTTATTCGTAATGAAAGTATTTCATCGACAAATAAATTATATGTAGCATTAACTAGAAGTAAAGGAAATGTTTATTTATTAAAAAAAAGTCAGTTAAATGAAAAATAGTTGATATGTAATTTCTACCCATCAGCTACCCATCAAATTAACATAAATTTATCAATTTTTGATTAAATTTTATTAAACTCTATATGAGTTATATGTCGATATTACGGGGATTTTAAGCAATCCTCTTTTTTAATATAATAGCCCCCTGAAGAGAGCGAAAGCTCTCATTTTTGTTTGTATTAAAGAGTTTTAGACCTATTAAGTAATTTTAGGTACACTTTTAGGTACACAAATTTAAAATAAGTTAACATTTTCTATGACAAACTTACTGATGATTATTTTTTTATCAGTAAATTTGTCAGATTGATAAAAATACTAAAAATTATTTTTTTATGCATAAAGAGATGACAAAAAGAAACTTTTTTGATATAATGCTATTAGTTCTAAAGGTGCTCAAGGATCTAATCAATCCGAAGTCCCAATTATGGTCAAGAAATTGACGAGAAGATTATATCTTCGCATTCTTTTAAACGGCACGAGATAATTAACTAATCATTCAATCATACAATAATAAATGTAAGATGGTTAGTATAGTTAAGTTACGTAAGGTTAAAAAAAAGAAAATAGCTCCATAAAATTATATTAAATATGGGGCAGGAAATTGTTAATTATTATATCAATTGTCTAGCACGATATCTCCGGTAATTATAAGATATGGGGCACGCTGAAACTTTAGTCGCGAATAAAGTTGATGTGCTAATAATTATGAAAGGAGGTATACTTATGGTATCCAAAATGATTAAATTTGTAAAAAAATACGGATTATTGGTTATCTTATCTTTAGGACTGACATTTGATTTTAGTGTTAGTTTTAGTTGGAATGGTGAATTAAATATTAACTTTGAAACTTTAGTGTTTGTTTGTATCGGGTACCAAGTAATAAAACAAATAACTAAAGTTATAACAAAAAAACATAATACTAGATAATTAACAATTATTTTTATAAGTATATTAATTTAGTATATTTATAAAAGTAATTGTTTTTTTGAGGAGGAAATATTATATGGATTTTAGTACATGTCCCTTATATGGTATAACTAGGAAAAGAGATTTAAATGAATTATTAAAAATAAAAGTTCACAATAAAAATAATTATAATAAAAAATACAAACCACATATTGAAAAAAATCCTAAAACAAGGTTGATAGAAGCTCCTTATAATGAATTGAAAATTGTTCAAAGACGAATAAAAAACTATTTGGATTGTATTACCTATCCAAGCAATGTTTTTTCAGGAATAAGAGGCCGTTCTTATATAGATAATGCATATTATCATATTAATTCAAATTATTTTTTAAAAATGGATATGAGCAAGTTTTTTCCTAATACAAGCAGAGAAAAAATTTATAATTTTTATAGCTTAAAATTGAACTTGCCTAATGACATTGCTGCTATATTAACAGATTTATCAACTGTAGATCTAACAGGATTGATGACATCTGAGATTGAAGAATTTATAGGTATAAAAGGTATAAGATATACTAATCATTTACCATCAGGTTCTCCAATTAGTAGCATTTTGTCTTATTTAGCAAATATTGATATGTTTGATCAAATAAATAAAACAGCTCAAAATTATGGATGTATCGTTTCCTTTTATGTTGATGACATAATTTTTTCAAGTAAAAATAGGATTCCTATTGCATTGACTAATAGAGTGAAAAAAATAATTAACAAGTACAATCAAGTGGTTAATGAAGATAAAACAAAAATGTATATGACTAATGATTATAAAAAAATAACAGGTTGTGTTATAAAAAATCATGAATTAATAATTCCTAATAAAACTAGATACAAAATTGCAAAATTATTAAAGCAAGATAATCATACTGAAAAAGAAATAAATAGTATTTTAGGATTGATTAATAATGCTCATATGTTTGATAGAACTAAGTATAATGATTTACAATTTAAAATTGAAAATCATCTGATTTAATAAAAAAATAGATAGTTTATAAAATAAAAGATAAAATTATGGTAAAATATTAATAATGGAGGTGCTAGAATGTCCGAGAGAGAATTAGATTCAAGTATAAATGATTATATTGAAACAGAAATACCTAAAAACTATGTAAAACAACAAGAGTGGGATATGGCTATTGGACTTCAAGAAGTTGACAACTTAAAACCATCTAAGTATTTAGAAAAGTTGTTACAAGAAAATGTAACAGGTGAAAAAACAATTTATGAAGTTGAACATGAATTAAAACAATATTATGTAGAAAAAGATAAAAAAGATAAAACAATTCAAGATGAATTTGAATGTGATTTAGTTTCTACTAGGATAGTTCAATTATTAGAAGAAGATAATTTTGAATTATCAGTAGATTATATAAAATATATCCATGAATATTTATTTAAAGATGTTTATGAATTTGCAGGAGAATTCAGAAAGGTAGATTTTTCTAAGCACGAAAGAATTTTAAATAATGATTCAGTTGCTTATGGAGATTGTAAATTATTAGAACAGTCATTAGATTATGATATATCACTAGAAAAAAATAAAAACTATAGTGAAATGAATATAGTTGATGTGATTAATAATATAACTAACTTTTCTTCAAGTATATGGCAAATACATCCTTTTAGAGAAGGCAATACTAGAACTACAGCATTATTTATAGAAAAGTGTTTAGTATCACTTGGATATGATGTAGATAACACTATGTTCAAAGAAAAATCAGTTTATTATAGAAATGCATTAGTAAGAAGTAATTATTTTAATAATTATTTAAATATAAAACAAGATAATAGTTTCTTAATTAAATTCTATGAAAATTTATTATTAGGTAAAAATAATAATTTACATTCTAAAGATTTAGTAGTAGAAGCATTATTTAATAAAGAAAATTAAAATGTCATAAATAAAATAGCGCTTTATTATATT
>OHPB01001589.1_pt1 | contig 11544 bp, 9 predicted proteins | sample 1577621 | NCBI WGS metagenome assembly OHPB01 (sample SAMEA3879577, study PRJEB24766) | human gut metagenome | biome: human-associated habitat; feature: feces | place: USA | collected 1985/1987 | reverse complement strand
TTGATTTACCGCAACTTGCCAAAGCAAAAACACAAGCCAATGCTAAAACTAATGCGATTAACTTTTTCATGCAATCACACTCCCTTGTCAAAACACGATTTAGCAAATTCTTTTATCTGCTATTAAATTATAGCATACTATTGTGAACAAATCCACCTATTTCAACAACTCTAAATCAGCTTTCGTCCTGTGCTGCGTATTGAACGTGGCACAGGGTTTTCTTCTTTTCTGGCAATTTTGAGTGTCACATTCGATGCCCTGCACGCAGGGCGAACCTTTGCACTTCATGGAATCGGACGATAACCAGCTAAACCGCAAAAGGTCACGCGAAGCTGCGCACCGGCTGTACTGTACCGTGAATCGCGGAACGGTGCGATCCATACGCGCAGACAGCAGATACTTCACGAATCCGGCAACCATTGATTTTTCTCACCTGATTTCAAGCCTTTTTGCCCGAAAATCTCTGTGAAACCGCATCGTTCGCAAAGTGTTTACAGTCTCATTTGAAAAACCGTCTTGACAATATTCATCGGACATGGACACTTGGATGTTCTTCAAGTGGTTTTTCAAGGCGGCTGTGGCGATCTACCTCGTGACGCACACGTTTGACATCGTGATGGCAGTATTCGACATCGGGCAGAACGTGGTTTCCGGTGCAGCCGGAGTCATCCACGGCAACACCAGTATTGATATTGATTCGACGATTGCGCAGATGCGTACCGGCATGGAGAACATGGGCGTCGGAGAACTGCTCGGACTGTCGATAGAAACTCTTCTGATCAGCTTGTGCCTCAAAATCATGGCGATCCTCATTACGGTCATTCTCTACGGGCGCATGATTGAGATTTACTGCACCGTGAGCATTGCGCCTATTCCCATCGCAACCATGAGCAACCGCGAATGGGGCAGCATCGGCACGAACTATCTGAAAGGCTTGTTCGCTCTGGCATTTCAGGGCTTTCTCATCATGGTCTGCGTCGGCATCTATGCAGTGCTGATCAACGGCATGATTATCGCAGACAACATTCACTCGGCTCTGTTCTCTGTGGCAGCGTATACGGTCATTCTGTGCTTCTCGCTGTTCAAGACCGGAAGCCTCGCAAAATCCATTTTCCATGCGCACTAAGGAGGTCGGCAGCATGAAGAAGTACAGCATCATCTACGCCGATCCCCCTTGGGCGTATCGGACTTACTCCAAGAAGGGACAGGGACGGTCGGCAGAAAGCCACTACCCGACAATGTGCATTGAGGACATCAAGGCGCTTCCGGTTGGCGAACTGGCTGCGAAGGACTGCGCTCTGTTTCTCTGGATCACGTTCCCGTGCCTCTGTGAAGCACTCGAAGTGCTGACGGCATGGGGCTTTTCTTATAAGACCGTGGCTTTTGTATGGGTGAAGCAAAACCGCAGGAACGACGATCTCTTCACCGGCATGGGCTACTGGACAAGGGCGAATGCCGAAATCTGCATCCTTGCTACAAAGGGACACCCGAAGCGTGTTGACGCCGGTGTGCGTCAGGTCATTCTCAGTCATATTGAAGAGCATTCCAAAAAGCCGGATGAAGCGCGGGAGCGCATTGTTCGGCTCATGGGAGACCTTCCCCGCGTGGAGCTTTTTGCCCGTCAGTCTCCCGAAGGCTGGGACGTTTGGGGCAACGAGGTCGAATGCACGGCTCATCTTCCTATGGAGGAAGCACCATGCTGCGGCTAAAACCCATCTCTCTTCGTGACGCCAACGAGTATGTCCGGCAGCATCACCGACATCACAAGCCGGTTGCCGGTCACAAGTTTTCCATCGGCTGTGAAGCAGACGGTGAGCTGGTCGGTGTAATCATCGCCGGGCGTCCCGTCAGCCGGTATCTGGATGACGGCTTCACATTGGAGGTTACAAGGCTATGCACCAACGGGGCGAAGAACGCTTGCAGCTTTCTCTACGGCGCGGCGGCAAGAGCTGCTGCGGCTATGGGCTATAAGCGCATCATCACCTACACGCTGGAAAGCGAAAACGGCGCAAGCCTTCGGGCTTCCGGCTGGATCTGTCAAGGCAAAGCGGGTGGGCTTCGCTGGACGGGTAAGCGTCAGCCGAAGGAGGATCAATATCCCGCACAAATGAAGCTGCGCTATGAAAAGCAGCTTAGAAAGGAGGAAACAGTCAATGGCATTTGTTCCGGTCCCGAAGGATCTTAACCGCGTCAAAACGAAGGTCATGTTCAACCTGACCAAGCGGCAGCTCATTTGTTTTTCTATCGCTGCGGCGGTCGGCGTCCCGATCTTCTTTCTGGCGAAGGCACATCTCGACTTGTCTACGGCGGCAATGCTGATGGTGGTGATCATGCTCCCGTTCATCTTCTTCGCGCTTTACGAGAAGGACGGTCAGCCCGCCGAGAAGTATCTGTACCACATCGTACAGTCCATGTTCATCCGGGACAAGGTGCGTCCCTATCGCACAAACAATCTCTACGCTGAGATTCAGCAGAAAATCAAAGAACAGGAGGAATTGCAGCTTGAACAACAGCACAGCAAAGGCAAAGCCTAAGATGACGGTCAAAAACGGCGTCGTTTACGGCGATGCCCTTTCCGCTCAGGAAAAGAAGCGGATCGTCATGCAGAAGAAAAAGGACAGGAAGGCAAAGAAAGTCCGCAAGTCCGCCCAGCAGACCATTCCCTATGTGGAGATGTGCCGCGACGGTATCTGCAAGGTAAACAGCCGCCTCTACACGAAGTCCATCGCCTTTGAGGACATCAACTACCAGCTTGCGCAGAACGAGGACAAAACTGCCATCTTTGAGAACTGGTGCGACTTTCTGAACTACTTCGACAGCTCGATCTTCGTCCAGCTCTCCTTCATCAATCAGAAGGCAAGCCTCAATGAGTTCCGCAAGCGCATCAACATTCCGGCACAGGAGGACGCCTTCAACGACATCCGCTCCGAGTATTCCGGTATGCTGCAAAGCCAGCTCACCAAGGGCAACAACGGACTGGTCAAGAAGAAGTACATCACCTTCGGCATTGAGGCGGACTCCCTCCGCACGGCAAAGCCGAAGCTCGAACGCATTGAAACCGACATTCTCAACAACTTCAAAACCCTCGGTGTGAGAACCGAGCCGCTGTCCGGCTATGAGCGGCTGAAAGTGCTTCATGATGTGTTCAACATGGACACCAATGAGCCGTTCCGCTTTTCCTTTGACATGGTTGCCCGGACGGGACTCAGCACGAAGGACTTCATCGCGCCCACTTCCTTTGACTTCCGTGAAGGCAAGTGCTTCAAGATGGGCAGAACCATCGGCGCGGTGAGCTTCCTGCAAATCCTCGCGCCGGAACTCAATGACCGTATGCTTGCCGACTTCCTTGAGATGGACAGCAACATCACGGTCAATTTTCATATCCGGACGATTGACCAGGCGAAGGCAATCAAGAGCATCAAGTCGAAGATTACCGACCTCGACAAGATGAAGATTGAAGAGCAGAAAAAGGCAGTCCGCTCCGGCTACGATATGGACATCATCCCGTCCGATCTCGCCACCTTCGGCGGTGAGGCAAAGCGTCTGTTGCAGGATCTCCAGACCCGCAACGAGAGACTGTTCCTTGTGACCATCCTCATCATGAACACGGCAACCAACCGCCAGAAGCTCGAAAATGCGGTGTTCCAGACCGCCGCCATTGCCCAAAAGTATAACTGTGCGCTCAAGCGTCTTGACTTCCAGCAGGAGGAAGGGCTGATGTCCTCTCTGCCTATCGGCGTCAATCAGGTGGAAATCGAACGAGGACTGACCACTTCCAGCACAGCGGTTTTCGTGCCGTTCACCACGCAGGAGCTTTTTCAGGGCGGCGAAGCTCTCTACTACGGGCTGAACGCACTGTCCAACAACATGATCATGGTTGACCGCAAGCGGCTCAAGAACCCCAACGGGCTGATCTTGGGTACACCCGGTTCCGGTAAGTCCTTCTCCGCCAAGCGCGAAATGACGAACGCCTTCCTCATCACAGAGGATGACATCATCGTCTGCGACCCCGAAGCCGAGTATTTCCCCCTTGTGCAGAAGCTCGGCGGTCAGGTCATCCGCATCTCGCCGGTCAGCACGGATTACATCAATCCGCTGGACATCAACACGAACTACTCCGAAGAGGAAAACCCGCTGACGCTGAAATCCGACTTCATTCTCTCCATGTGTGAGCTGATTGTCGGCGGCAAGGACGGCTTGCAGCCGGTTGAGAAGACCATCATTGACCGCAGTGTCCGCATGGTCTATCAGGAGTTTCTTGCAGACCCCAAGCCGGAGAAAATGCCGATCCTCGAAGACCTCTACAACATTCTGAGAAATCAGAAGGAGCCGGAGGCACAGCGCATCGCAACCGCCCTTGAAATCTATGTTCACGGCTCTCTGAACGTCTTCAATCACAGAACGAATGTGGATGTCAACAACCGCTTCGTCTGCTATGACATCCGCGAACTCGGCAAGCAGCTCAAGAAGCTCGGTATGCTGATTGTGCAGGATCAGGTGTGGAACAGAGTTACCATCAACCGCGCCCAGCACAAGGCAACGCGCTACTACATGGACGAGTTCCACCTTTTGCTGAAAGAGGAACAGACCGCCGCGTACAGCGTGGAAATCTGGAAGCGTTTCAGAAAATGGGGCGGCATCCCGACCGGAATCACGCAGAACGTCAAGGATCTTCTTGCCTCCCGCGAGGTGGAGAACATTTTTGAAAACTCGGATTTTGTCTACCTTCTGAATCAGGCATCCGGCGACCGGCAGATTCTCTCGAAGGCGCTGAACATCTCGCCCAGCCAGCAGAACTACATCACCAATTCCAATGCCGGTGAGGGGCTGATCTTCTACGGCTCGACCATCGTTCCCTTCAAGGACGATTTCCCGAAGGACACCCAGCTTTACCGCATCATGACCACCCGCTTAGAAGAAACCGTACAGAACTAAGGAGGATTTTTGAATATGAACAACAAGATGATTACCATTCCCTATGCGGACGCTATCGAATACGGAGAGAACACCTCCGCGCTGTTTAAGGCTCTGTGGGAGCTGACCGATCTGATCCGACTGGAAAGCGACCTCAAGAAGCATCACCGCGCCTACCTCCATGTGAGGGAGGACATCGACGAAAAGGTCAAGGAGGCACGTCAGATTATGACCAAGGTATCTGTGGATATGATCGGGTTCTACTTCAAGGTTGATGTTCCCGAAAGCAGCAACAGCGACGAGAATACCCCTTTCGCTGACGCGGCGGATAATGAAACCGTTTCTATCCCCAAGGACAAGTATAAGCTGATGATCGACGATCTGCTCACGATGTCCGAAATCATTCAGTGCGTCGCAGATATGCGCACGCAGGATGTGAAGGCAATCCGCGAGTTCGGCAAGTTCGTCCCCGCCTTTGCCGCCTTTGAGAAGAACCGCCTGAGCCTCTATCGTGAGGCGGCGAAGGAAGCCGAGGAAATCTTCGACCGTTGGGCAGGCAAGATTGACGATCTCGACGAGGACTTCATGGAAGATGAGGACTATGAGCCGGACGAGTATTACTCCGACTGATGCCCATTGAAATGTTGTCGGGTTTCACAGCCAACATTTCAATGGAAACACAAATCCAACAGAACAGGAGGTACACCACCATACAACTTGACATCATTCATACCGGCGATTGCCTTGAAATCCTGAAAACTCTGCCCGATGACAGCGTTCATTGCTGTGTGACGTCCCCTCCGTATTACGCGCTCCGCGATTACGGCATGGAGGCTCAGATCGGCAGAGAGACAACGCCGAAGGAATATATCTCGCGCCTGACGGAAGTGTTTACCGAAGTCAGGCGCGTTTTGCGTCCGGATGGAACGCTCTGGCTGAACATCTCGGACACCTACGCCGGAAAGGGCAATCAGGGAGATTTCATTGACCCGAAGAACCCCAACGGCAGAAACGGTCAGGCTGTGGCTCTCAACAACAAGGTTGAGGGCTGCAAGCCGAAGGACATGATCGGCATCCCGTGGATGCTGGCTTTTGCCCTCCGCGATACCGGCTGGTATCTGCGCAACGACATCATCTGGATGAAGGATAACCCCATGCCGGAGAGCGTCAAAGACCGCTGCGCCCGCTGCTATGAGCATATTTTCCTGTTCTCCAAGTCGAAAAAGTATTTCTTCGACTACAAGGCAATCTCCGAGCCGATTGCCCCCGCAACGGCAGAACGCCTCAAGCGCGGCATGAAGGGCGGCAACAAATACGGCAAGCCCGTTCCCGGTCAGCCTCAGCCGCAGTCCATCAACCGCCCCCGTGAGCATGGGGAGATCAAGGACGCAGACATCAATCCGCTCCGCAACAAGCGCGATGTCTGGAAGATCAACACCGTCCCCTTCAAGGGCGGTCACTATGCCGCCTACCCTCCAAAGCTGGTTGAAACCTGTCTTCTCGCCGGTTGTCCAGAAGGCGGCATTGTGCTTGACCCGTTCATGGGAAGCGGCACAACCGGCATGGTTGCCTCACAGATGGGGCGTCATTTCGTGGGCATAGAGCTGAACCCTGAATACACCGAGCTTGCCTACAAGCGGATTGGAGGTGAAATCTGATGTCCAAGGAACCGGAGCTTAAAGCCCGCGACAAGGTAGTCGTGCGGATGACGCGAGAAGGCGCGGTTGAGGAAAACCTGACGGCTGGCACCGAGCAGCGTGTGTCAAAACGGCTGGAAGAAGCAGAGCTGGTGAAGCCCGCTGAGACAGCCGCGCCTTCCGAAGCTCTTTCTGCGGAGGAACAGAAAAAGGTGCAGATGCGCCGTCAGCAGCGTCAGTTTCAGGCGGAACATACCGAGAATAACGACACACAGCCGCCCTTGGAAACGTCCGTCACAGAAGAGAAAAGGGCAGATAATCCACCCCAGAATGCACCTGAACCGCTGCCCTCATCGGAAACGTCGTTCAAGCCTCCTGTTTTGGAGCAGCACGGCGTTTCTTCTCATACCGGCACGGTGATTGCCGAAACGGTTGTCACGCACAAGCTGCGCAAGACCTCTGCGGTTGAAGCAGTGGATGCAGATGCCATTCTCACTCAAGCGGCGGAGACTGCCTCTGCAAAGCCGGTCTCGGACGATGCCGTCCCGCCCACGAAGCGGATGCAGAAGCTCGAAAGGAAGTCCGAAAAGGCGCATGAGCGTCTGGACGCTGCCCGCGAGAAGCTACCCACGCACAAGGTTCTCAAGAAAGAGCGTGTCTTTGATGAGGAAACCGGCAAGGGCAAAACCCGCCTTCATTTTGAAGATGAGCTGAAAAAGCCGAAGGGCAAGGGCAAGCTGCAATTTGAGGCAGACAAAACCGTCCGCAAGGTCGGTGACACTCTCGCCTCCGGCATTCACGGCAAAATCCATGAGGTCGAGCAGGAAAACTCGGCGGTTGAGGCGGCGCATAAAACGGAGATCGCCGCTGAGACTGCCGCTCGGCATTTCCGCCATCATCGGGAAAGCAGCGTCAACAAGCCTTATGAAAAGGTCTCCAAGCTGGAACACAAGGCGGATGCTGCTGATGCGAAGCTCCAATATGAGAGAAATCAGCAGGAGCATCCTGAGATGAAGAAGCAGAACATGAACAAGCACTACCAGAAGCAGAACATCAAGAAGGAATATGCCGCCGCTCGAAATGCCGGTTCTCAGACTGCCGGGACTGCCACAAAGAATACCGGCAAGAAGCTCGGTGAGAAGGCATCCGACAAGATTAAGGAGTTCTTTGAGAAGAACAAGAAGGTCTTTATCTGGATCGGCGTCGGAATTGCCCTTCTCGTTTTGCTCGGTGCCGGAATCAGCTCGTGTTCGATGCTTACTTCTACCGGCTCGACGGTTATCGCTTCCTCTTATCTCAGCGAGGATGACGCGATGCTGGGCGCGGAGGCGCAGTATTGCCGGATGGAGCAAGAGCTGCAAAGCTATCTGGATAACTATGGAATCACCCATGACTATGACGAGTATCACTTCGATCTGGATGATATTGAGCATGACCCCTATGTGCTGATCTCCATCCTCTCGGCTCTCCATGAGGGCGAGTTCACACTGGACGAGGTGCAGGGTACGCTCCAAATGCTGTTTGAAAAGCAGTACATCCTCACCGAAGAGGTCATCGTCGAAACCAGATACCGCACGGAGACCGACACATGGACGGACGCAGACGGCAACACGCACACGGAAACCTATCGCGTCCCGTATGACTACTACATCTGCAACGTGAAGCTCGAAAACTTCAATCTCTCCCATGTCCCGGTCTACATCATGTCTCAGGAACAGCTTTCCATGTACGCGACGTATATGTCGGTGCTGGGCAACCGCGAGGATCTGTTCGGTGACTCTCCCTATGTGGACAAGTACATCACAAATCCTCCCGCCGACTACGATGTCAACCCGGAATACCTGAACGACGAGAAGTTTGCAACGCTGATTACCGAGGCGGAAAAGTATCTCGGCTATCCGTATGTGTGGGGCGGCTCCAATCCCGACACGTCCTTTGACTGCTCCGGCTTCGTCAGCTACGTTCTCACGAACAGCGGTCTTGTGAATACCGGACGGCTTGGCGCACAGGGCCTTTACAACGTCTGTACGCCGGTTTCAAAGGCGAATGCCCAGCCCGGTGATCTTATCTTTTTCGTCGGGACGTATGACACCCCCGGTGTGTCCCACGTCGGCATTTACGTCGGTGATGGGGTCATGATCCACTGCGGCGACCCCATTCAGTACACATCCATCAATTCTTCCTACTGGCAGCAGCATTTCTACGCCTTCGGAAGACCCGCCTATTAAAAGAAAGGAGTTTTGCATGAATCCCAAGTATCAGAAAGTCCTCTCCGACATTGAGAAGGCTGAAAAGAAGAAGTCCGAAATCGAAGGTCAGCTCAAGGAGCTGTACGACAAGAAGACAGAGCTGGAAAACCTTGAAATCATCAATACCGTGCGCTCTATGGTGATGGACAAGGATCAGATCATGGCGTTCCTGTCTTCCATGAAGGGCGGCACCAAGCCCGCTGAAAATACGGAGGTAATCGACAATGCGTAAGAAGTTTCGTTTTCTGACCGTCCTTGCGGTCTGCGTCATGGTTCTGTCCTGCTTCTCTGTCACGGCGTTTGCCTATGCCGATGACACCGATCAGAACCTTCCGGTCACAGAGGCAACCCAGCCCGAACAGCAGTCCGCAGCCACTCCCACGCCGGAAAAGCCGAAGGGTGAGCCGATTGACGATGAGGGCAACGCCTACACCCGCGACTTGCTCTATGACAAGGCAACCAACAAGCAGTTCATCACTGTCCAGACGAAGAACGGCAACACATTCTTCATTGTCATCGACTACGATGCGCCCATCAACGAGGATGAGGAACAGTATCAGACGTACTTCCTCAACATGGTCGATGAGAGCGACCTGCTTGCGCTGCTGGATGAAGACACTGCGGCTGCGCTGACCACCTGTAACTGCAAGGAAAAATGCGCTGCCGGTCAGGTCAACACCGACTGCCCGGTCTGCAAGACCAACATGAGCGAATGCACCGGCACAGCCCCCGCTACACCTGAGCCGGACAAGGATGCGGAAACCGATGTCCCCGCCCCTAAACCCGAAAAGAAATCCAACATCGGCATGATCCTCGTCATCTTTGCCCTTGCCGGTGCTGCGGGTGCAGCTTATTACTACATCAAGTTCGTCAAGGGCAGAAAGCCCAAGGATGAAGATATGGACTTCTTTGATGATGAAGGCTACGAGGAAGAGCCGTACATCAACGAGGATGATGAGCCGCAGATTGCGGAGGATGCTGAAACGGATGGTGATGAAGATTGATCTTAGTCATTGCTGAAAAGCCCAGCGTTGCCCAGTCCATCGCAAAGGTTCTGGGCGCGACGTCCCGCAAGGACGGCTACATGGAGGGCGGCAATTACATCGTTTCGTGGTGCTTCGGTCATCTGGTGGAGCTGGCAGACGCCAGCTCCTACGATGAGCGGTATGCCAAGTGGCGGTATGACGATCTGCCCATTGTTCCGGAAAGCTGGATGTTTGAGGTCACGAAGGACAAAGCACAGCAGTTCAAGGTGCTGTCCGCTCTCATGAAGGACAAGCGCGTCACCGAGCTGGTCTGCGCAACCGATGCAGGACGCGAGGGTGAGCTGATTTTCCGGCTGGTCTACGACAAAGCCGGATGCACCAAGCCCTTCAAGCGTCTGTGGATCAGCTCATTGGAGGACTCCGCCATCCGCGAAGGCTTCAACCATCTCCGGGACGGCAAGGAATATGACCGTCTCTATGAAGCGGCACTCAGCCGCTCGAAGGCAGACTGGATTGTCGGTATCAACGGCACCCGCCTTTTCACCACGCTCTATCACAAGAAGCTGGTGGTCGGGCGCGTCCAGACGCCTACTCTTGCAATGCTGGTGGAACGTGACGGGAAAATCTCCACGTTCCAGAAGGAGAAGTATTTCAACGTCCACGTCGGCAAGGGCGATCTGACCGCCGATCTGGAAAAGGTCAAAACCGAAGAGGAAGCAAAGAAGATTGCGGCGGCTTGCGAGAAAAAGCAAGCCGTCGTTTCTTCTCTCAAGCGGGAGACGAAAACCGTCAATCCTCCGAAGCTCTATGATCTGACCACCTTGCAGCGCGAGGCAAACCGATACTACAGCTTCACCGCCCAGCAGATGCTTGATCTCGTTCAGACGCTCTACGAAAAGAAGCTCCTGACCTATCCGCGCACGGACAGTCAGTTCATCACGGACGATATGGAGGACACTGCCCGTCAGGTGATCTCCATCGTCTGCCGCCAGCTTCCGCTTTTCTCCGGTGTTTCGGTTACTCCGGACATTGCCCGCGTAACCGACAACAGCAAGGTCACGGATCACCACGCCATTCTCCCAACCGTCCAGCTTGAAAAGCAGGATGTTTCCGCGCTGCCTCAGTCGGAACAGAAAATCCTCAATCTTGTCGGGATGCGCCTTCTGTGTGCGACCGGCGAGAAGCACACCTACGCAGAAACGCAGATCTCGCTCTCCTGCGAGGGCTACGAGTTCAAAACCAAGGGGAAGACCGTCGTTCAAAACGGATGGAAAGCCATCGAAGAGCTGTTCAAGTCCTCCCTCAAGACGAAGGAAAAGGACGATCCCATGAAGTCCCTGCCCGAAGTCCATGAGGGCGATGTTCTGGATAATGTGTCCGCCAGCGTTACGGAACACTTCACAACGCCTCCGAAGCAGTACACGGAAGACACGCTCCTGTCTGCAATGGAGACTGCCGGAAACGATCAGTTTGACGATGACACCGAGAAGAAAGGTCTTGGAACACCCGCGACACGCGCCGGTATCATTGAAAAGCTGGTGAAATCCGGCTTTGCAGAGCGCAAAGGCAAATCCCTCATTCCCACAAAGGACGGCTGCAACCTCGTCTGTGTTCTGCCGGAACAGATCACGTCTCCCACAATGACTGCGGAATGGGAAAACACGCTCATGGAGATTGAGCGCGGCAATGCGGATGCGGACGCCTTCCTCAGCGGCATTGTCCGGATGACCGGGGATCTCGTGAAAGCCTACCCGTTTC
>OHPB01001586.1_pt1 | contig 11549 bp, 9 predicted proteins | sample 1577621 | NCBI WGS metagenome assembly OHPB01 (sample SAMEA3879577, study PRJEB24766) | human gut metagenome | biome: human-associated habitat; feature: feces | place: USA | collected 1985/1987 | reverse complement strand
TTTCTTAATAATTTTTAATAATTATAACAAAATTTTTATAAATTTTGCAAAAAATATTTTTATGAGTTTTATAACAAAAAAGGAGTATAAAATGACAGAAATTAATTTTACATCAACATACCGCATTCCTATAACACAAGCAGGAATTAATTCCGCTAAAAAGGCTAAATTAAAAGATCTTATTGAATCATACCCAAACGGGCTTATCGGAAACAGCAAAGTCGGAAACGCAAGAGTATCTATACCTAACAGTGAAGATGCCAACTTTGTAAAAAGATTAAAAACTATCGGTTATAAAGTATTTCAAAAATTCGAAGGGGAAGATATTCCAAAAGAAAATATAGATGTATTTATTAAAGAAAAATTAGACGTTAGAGATTACAACCAACTTGGCAAAAACAAAAAAAGAATGTCTACAGAAATGAAAAACCAACGCCGTTATGAAAGAAGATTAACAGAACCGGCTAAAACAAAACAAGACCCTCAAATAGAAGAAACTCTGACACAAACTCCGCAGCCTCAGATTATAAAACAACCGGCAGAACCTGCTAAAACTGCACCCCTACCGGAAGTAAAACCGGTTAAAACACCAGTAGAAGCTAAAGCAGAGCCAGCGGTTGTAAAACTAAACTACCGTGAAAAAATTATGAACGGCGAAGATTATCTACGCATAAAAAATCAATACGGCGAAGAATTTGCAAATGCTGTATTCTTTGGAATAAAAAAATAATTTATTTGCTCGCGCCAATATATTTATAAGAAAAAACGGACTTTAGCTTTTAAAGTCCGTTTTTTCTTATCTACAATTTCATCTATTCGTGTAAAACAACTTTATCACTTTTTAAGGTTTCTTGAACATTGATAACACGCTGATTTGAACTTCCAACCCAATGAAGATTGTTATCATTTAATTCTTTAACAAATCTGCCGTCAGCTAATACATCGATATATTTCATACCTTCTTCATCTTTGACATTTTCCCATAAAAATCCGGTATAAGCCCAAACTGTTTTATTTGGAAAAAGTTTTTTACATTTTTCAGCCAACCTGAAAACTTCAGAACGATTAAACGGATGGAGCGGATCTCCGCCGCTAAAAGTTATTCCTGAACATTGTTCAGCACCCATAGCTTCAAAAAGTTCTTCTTCTGCAGCCTCGTCAAACGGTAAACCGCCTGCTAAATCCCAGGTAATAGGATTTTGACAGCCTTCACAATGATGCGTGCAGCCTGAAACCCACAGCACTGTTCTTAATCCATCTCCGTTAAGCATGTCGTCTTTTGTTATATCGTGGTAATTCATTACATGCTCACCCTGTCCTTAATTTCTTCCATTTTGGCTTCGTTAAGACGAGTATCGCCGTTAACTCTTGAATATGAAAGATATCCGTTCATACGGTCAATTTTTGTAAGGTTTCTGCTTCCGCATTTTGGACAAACATCCATTGAAAGCTCCTGATGTCCGCAATCGTCACAATATGCCAAGGATAAGTTTACACCTTCATAAAAACCTTTTTTCATTGCACGGTTTAATAATGTTTTAATAGCTTCTTTATTATAAGAAATCGGATATTTCACATACTGAATTTTACCGCCGTTGAATAAATCCCAAAATCTGTTTTCCAAATCCTGTTTTTCAATCGGTGAAATTTGTTCCGCAACATGACAGTGGAAACTGTTTGAAACATATCCTCTATCTGAAACTTTATCTTTTATACCATATTTTTTTCTGAATTGTTTAACCTGTAAACCACAAAGATTTTCAGCGGGAGTACCGTAAATAGCATAAAGATTTCCGTCTTCTTCTTTGTATTCATTAACTTTTTTATTGATGTATTCCATAACTTCAACTGCAAAATCTCCGTCTTCAACCAAAGATTTGCCGTTATAAAGTTCCTGCAATTCATTCAACGCAGTGATACCAAAAGATGCGGTTGCAGCTTTTAATAACGGTTTAATTTTATCAGACGGTTTCAAATGACCGCCGTAAAATCCGCCCTGGCAATATGCAAGAGGGTTTACAGAAGCTTTCATCTCGCCTAAATACTCATAAGTTCTGATATGGATTTTTCTGATAAGCTCCATATAATAATCCAAAACTTCATAGAAATCTTTGCTTTCATGTCTTGCTTTTGCCAAAATCATCGGTAAGTGCAGACTAACTGCCCCAATATTAAATCTACCGACAAATACAGGTACATCATTTTCATCTGCAGGAGTCATTCCGCCGCGCTCATACCAAGGAGAAAGGAACGCTCTGCAGCCCATTGGTGAAATAACCTTTTTGTATTTTTTATACATACTTGCAATATAACCTTCACCTGTTAAAGATAACCAATCCGGATACATTGTCTTTCTGGAGCATTCAACACCTGCTTCAAATAAATCTTCAAGTTCTCCGCCTTTACCGTGAAGATTTTCATCGTATAAAAATACAATTTTAGGGAATAAAACAGGCTTTTTATTATCTTTTTTACCCTGACCCTTTGCGTGAATTCTCAACATTGTAAATGATGCCATTTTTTCAAATTCACCTGTGCCAAGTCCCATAGTCATTGTAATAAACGGATAATCACCACGAGAAGATGCAACTGTATTAAACTTGTATTCCCAGCCTTGAAAACCTTGCTCATAATCATTTTGAACATCTTTTATAGCTTCTTCTCTAGCTTTTTCAAAAGATAATCCCATACAGATATATCTGTCATACTGTTTTTGATAAGATTTTTCAGCATAAGGTGCTAGGATTTTATCAACTTCCGGTACGGTAAATCCACCATATTGCTGACTTGCTGCAGCCATTACAATATCACCGATAACATCAAAGGCAACATCAAGAGTTTTTGGTTCGTTATACCAAAGATTACCCATTTCAAATCCGCCTTTAAGAACCTCTGCAACATTAAATAAGCAGCAATTCATAGTATCACGACGCGCTGACATATCGTGGATATAGATATAACCCTCTCTGATTGCCTGTAAATCATCTACAGTTAAGAAAAATTTCTTGTACAATTCTTTATTCAACTGATTAAAAATCAAAGAACGTTTTGTAGAAACAAGAGCTGAATCGGAATTTGAGTTTTCTTTATCTCCGATATACATAATTTTCTGGCTTTCTTGGTAAACTTTATCAAGCATAGCAACAAAATCAGTTTTATAATTTCTATAATTTCTATAACTTTTAGCAACACTAGGACTTATGCTTTCCAATGCGCTTTCAACAATATTGTGAATTTCGGCAATTGAAATAACATCTTTTTGTAAATCGCTGACATTTTTGTTAACAAAATCACAAATTCGTTTCAAATCTTCTTCGGAAAAAGTTATCAACATACGTGCTGCAGATTTTTTAACAGCATTTATAACTTTTTGTACATTATAAGATTCTTTTGTACCGTCTTTTTTAATAATACAAACAGAATCAGTCAGACGGGAAGCACTTTCAATAATCTGTTTTGCAAACATTGTATTAGAGTCATGAACTCTTTTAATTGCATCAGATACATGAGCCTGTGACAATCCGACTACATTTTCTTTCCCATTCTTATTTACCGCATTTTGCATAATAAATCTCCTCAGTCTCGTAAGCCGCATGACAAATTAAGTATTCCGACTTTAACGGTTGCGGACCAGTGAAGGACTTTCACCTTTACTTCCCTTAATCTCTTTTATTCAACTATTTTATCATAAATCAATCAAAAAAATAAGAAGAATTATAAAAAGATGAATCTTTTGACCGATAAATTTTGTTACGAAACTAAACATACTTGCCCAAACACAATCTAATCAAAGGTCATGCAAATGGCAATAAAAAACATAAAATATTAACTCATGATAAGAAGAATTAACATTTGTAAAATTTACACTAATTATTGTTAAAAACCATGCCAAAAGCTTAAATTTAACAATTATATTTTATCGAAAAACTCTTTTCCTTTTTTACAAACAGGACAAACATAAGTATCAGGTTCTTTAGTTATATCACCCTCGTATATATAACCGCAAATCCTGCATTTATACGCTAATTTGGCTTCCGTATTTTCTTCAATATATGTTGGAGCATTCTTTGGACTTGTACCTTTTTTCACCGCATGATAATAAGCGTATGTCATTGGAATTTGCTCATGCAGAATTTCACCATTTGTTATTTTACCTAAAAATACAGTATGAGTTTCTGTTTCCATGCTATCAGCCAACTCACAAATAATATACCCGACAGAATTTTCAATAATATCAATACCGTCAATATTTATGGTCTTAATGCCCGAAAATTTATCAACATCATGCCCTGATTGAAACCCGAAAATCGGAATTACATTATCATCAGATTCAACCCCTAAAATTGAAATCGCAAATCTTTTATATTTTTTTATACATTCATTAGTATAATTTTTATGATTTATACTCACGGCAATTGTATCATAGGTAATTTGCATAAGACTGTTTGCAATACAGCCGGTTGACTTCTCTCCGTCAGGTGTTGAAATAACATATACACCGTATGATAAATTTTTTAAAATGTTAATATTCACAGCACATCTCTCCTGAATTGTATTATTGATAAATTATACCATTCGTTCAAATATTATTCATTATCCTAATGTATGAATATTTTGCTGTTTTTTAGCTCGCATTTTTGTAAGCTTATCATTAATCATAGGAAGTAAATAACCCAGCGTAATTCCTGAATACAATAAACCTGAAATATGTGCAACATTAAGTTTCCAAATATTTTTCTTAGCAAAAGCCTTACCTTTTGCGGCAATCTCAGAATGTGTTTTTAAACTGATATCATTAAGCCAGTGTTTTACCCCTTTGCCGTCTTTTGAAATATTAAATAAGTTTTCACGTTTTTTATCTAAAAGGTTAGCAACCCCTTTTGCTGCAAACCCGCCAAATACAAGCCAGTTTAAGAATCCAAAATAATCACGTGTGACAGATTCTCTAAGTTCGGTATCATTATCCGCTGCCAAAAATCTTCCAACAATAGTTGAAGCATAAACTGTTTTAATTGCGTTACCACTTGTAACCGGCCCTGTAAATTGAAGTTTTTTAACAAAATCTTTAGGATTTTTTACCCTCATAACACCAATTACCATACCGATCATGCCGGCACTTGCCACAAGCTTTTTAAGCCATAGATATTTGCTTTTCTTAACAGGTTCAGCTCCAGTGTTATCTTTATTTTCAGCATAACCTACATCACCTACAAAACCTTTTTTACCTGTACGTTTTTCTGTAAGTTTTCTATTGATATACTGATTTGTCAGCCCCAAAGCAGAAGCTCCGGCAAGTGCTCCAAAAATCTTAATCTTATTGATTTTTGCAGCTTTTTTCAATGCAGAATCTATATCAACATTTTTATTAGTGAAAATATCTCTTCCCATATCATAAGTATCTCTCAGGATATTTTGTAATTTTTCACCCCATTTTGCACCGCCAACATCAACCGTTAAATCTCTGTTAGCACCAAGAGCATTTGTTATACGAGCTTCCATAATTTTTAAAATATTATTTTTATCAGTTTTTGCAATTTCTTTATCATGAATAACTTCAGCCAATGTTTTTATAACACCATTTTTAGTTTTTAATGTTTCTGTTATATTGTTATATTTTTCATTCTGCCAGGTTATGTTTTTCCAAGCCTTTTCATCATTCCACTCAACATTTTGCCAGTTTATATCTTGGAATCTATTAACATTTACCCCATCACGTCCGCTCAAATTATCCAAAACATTGCGAACATAATTTTCTGTATTACCATCAGCGCTATTCCAGGCATTTTTCAAAGTTTTTAAAGAATCATCACTGTACCAGGTATCAGGAGAAATTTTAACCTCAGGCATAACCTTATCTGCAATCAATCTTGAAATAGCAACCGCAAATAACCCTGCAGATAAACAATTAATAAATGTTCCGCTAACCTCCCTAAAAAATGTTTCAAAACCTGCTTCTTTATTTCTGTGAGTTGTATCGTAAGCGGTTCTTGGTCCTACCATAGCTCCAAGATCAATCAACACGGCATTTGCCATATCATTTGTGTCTAAAGTTCTTAATGCTGTTGTTAATACACCGTCTATCGCTCCTGTAAATTTCGGCTGTTTAGTTCTTATATCATAAGGATTTACTGTTAAATTCATCATATCTCCGTCAAAAATTATCTGCACACGAAAAAAGTCCCGACAAATCGGGACTTTCAAAATTAAAATCTAGGTATAATTATAAAAATAATATCAAAAATTACACGCTAAAACCGCCAAGTCCCGAATAGGTTAACTTGGAGGAGGAGGAGTTATTGCTGTTAGCGAATAATTTGTTCATAATTTCCTTTATATTACAAGTATAGTATAATACTATATTATAAAATTTGTCAATAGGGTAGTTAATATATTTTATTAAAAAGGCGGCTGTGTAAACACAGCTGCCTTATAAAAGAAGTTTTAACCTGATTATTTAGAAATCCTACCAGGAACAACAACTCCGCCTTTTAAATTCTTTTTGTAGAATTCAACGTGTGGCTGAAGTACGCTGTCCAAAACTTCAGGTAACGCTTTACCGCTCATAACAGCAGTTACAATTTCCTGATAGCAAGTAGCAAATGCTCTTAATTGAGTCATTGCACCAGCAGCAGCTGCAGTTAAGCCCATATTTGAAGTTTCAACTTCTTCTTTAAAGAATGCGCCTGTGATTTCGTATGATTTTGTCAATGCATCAATATAAGATTCTGCATTTTCAGAACATACACCCTTATCAACAGGAACAGTCAATGCAAATACTAATTTATTTGCAGGGTTAAAATGAGCTTCTGCAGAGTGATGCATCGCATCAGGCACTTTTGCAACCTGCTTCAATGTATCTTTTACAGATTCATTCTGCATTTGAGCATGCCAGTAAACTGTATTTTCAAACATAGAACCCATATATTGATGAACAGAAGCATCAATACCGTTCATTTTAGCATCAGCCCAGAAAATACCTTCTTTTAAAGCATCATTTATATCTAAATCTTCTGACAAAGATTGTTCAGAAACTTCTTGAGCAGCATTTAACAATGAAATCATATCGGATTTTGACAAGCCGGCCCAAATAAGCGTAAATAGAGCATGATCATCAAATGCCGAAAATCTTCCGCCAACATCATCATGAATAAACAAATCACCAAGCCAGCCTTGCTCAATAGATGTTCTGCGAAGTTCGCTTTTTTCTGAATTAGCATCAGTAACTGCAATAAAATGTTTTGCAGCTGATTTTTTAGCATCTTCTTCTGATTGTCCTTTAGCCATATATGAATCAACTAACATTTGTTGAACTCTTAAAAATCCGTCTTTTGTTTCAAAAGTTGAACCTGATTTTGAAGCAATCATGAAGTTTGAAGAAGTTACATCACCTAATCTGTGCAAAAATCTTGCAAAACTGATTGAATCAACATCTGAATAAAATTCAACACTGTCATGGCAGATATTTAAACCGTTAATTGAAAGCATATGTTCAACAGTGTGTTTAGAACCGCCAATACCCATTACGCTTAATTTTTTAGCACCTGTTTGAGATTTGAAACTTTCTACCATTGAATAAAGTTCATCAACTCTTTTTAATTGTTCAGATGGAAGGTTTACCCAGTTTAGGAAATAACCTTTTTTGTTTGCACGTGATGCAAATTCTTTTACAAATTCAGATGTTTTTGAAGAATATTTCGAAAAATCAACACCTGAGAAACTTGTTTTTACTGATGAGTTTTTAGTTAACATTATTTCTCTCCTTTTTTTGTACAGTTTACTATACTTTAGTATAAAAATAAAATAAATAATAGTAAAGAACTTAGGGATTTATTAACAGTTTATTTATTCCCTTTTCCTGCTATTATATATTTATGCCTACAAATTTTGATTTTTTAAAAAAAGCCGACAAGAATTTATACGAGATAATCTCTGATGCTGAAAAATTATATAGAGATGAATATTTTGAGCAATGTATGGGACAAACCCGCAGATTTGCAGAAAATGTCTGCAAAAAAGTACTTGGAGATAAACGCACAACAGAAGATACTTTTGACCAAATGCTTGCAACCCTGAAAGATAATTCTCAAGGTTCAGAACAAGAAAAAGAATTTTTAGACGATTTATATTTCCTAAAAAAATGCGGAAATAAATCCGTCCATTCCTCCTCTGTTAAAAAAGACGGAATAAACGCATTAGAATGTCTTCAAAGAGCATTTGAAGTTGCTATAAATTACTCTGTATATAACCTAAAAGAGGATAAAGAAAATCTTAACAGGCATTTTGATATCCAGCTGCTTGCAACCGGCAAACGAGATAAAACACTTGCCCAGAAATATGCAAAAGCTAAGTCAAAAATGATTACTGAACAAAAAACAACCTCTAAAAAATCAGCCAAGAAAACAACTAAATCAAAACCGGCTGCAAAAAAGGTTTTGAAACAACAAACAACAATGAAATCATGCCCGAAACCTCAAAAAATAACGCCTTATTGGATTATGGTCGGCATATTCTCAATCATATCATTCTGCCTTGCAATATTTTTACTGATTATTAAATAAAATGCTATACAAGATATTTTTGCAAAATCAGTTTCTTTAAAGCCCGCGCATTAATTGCTTCCGGTTCAAGCTGTAGAAGTTTTTCCAAATACACTAAAGCCTTATGATAATCACCTAAATTTTTATAAGCAACAGCAATTGCATACAAAGCATCTATGAAATTACTGTCAAGTTCAAGTGCTTTTTCTAAGTTTGAAACAGCTTTTTTATAATCCGGATTTTCAATATCTTTTCTTGATAAAATAATCTTTGCGCTATTATAATAAGCATCTGTCATCTTATCATTAATCTGCAAAGCCTTTGTATAATCAAGCATAGCTTCATCAAAATTTTCCATTGCCTGATATGCTACAGCCCTGTAAAAATAAGGAATTTCCCAATCATTTTTCAATTCTAATGATTTGTTAATGTTTTCTATAGCACTTTCAAATTTTCCACTCTGGATATCAAAAATTCCATTATCAAGATAATATTTATAGTCGCTCATATCAATCCTTTATTTATATCTTTATTTGATTATAATATAAAATTAAATATAATAATAGCAAAAGGGAAAATTATGGATAAAAAGATATTATCAAATATCGCACTGTTTATGACCGCACTAATCTGGGGGCTGTCATTTGTTGCTCAAAAAGCAGGTATGGATTTTGTAGGTCCTTTCAGTTTTAATTTTGCAAGGAGTATTATTGGCGGTTTCAGCCTTATACCGGTTATTTTTATAGCAAAACTTATCCAGGAAGATAACCGATCCCAAAAATTAAAACATTTACAACACGTCCTACTTGCAAAAGCAGGAATATCATGCGGTATAGCCTTGTTTCTTGCAATGAGTATCCAGCAATACTGTATGCAATACGCCCCGGCAGGAAAAGCTGGCTTTATAACTGCATTATACATAATTTATGTTCCGCTTATATCAATGTTTTTTGGACAAAAGCTATCCCGCAACATTAAATGGAGTGTTGTAATAGCAGTTATAGGTTTATATCTGCTATGTTTTAAAAATGACGGAAGCGGGTTTGGAAAATATGATATAATATTGTTAATCAGTGCATTTTTCTATGGAGTACATATACTTGTTGTTAATTATTTTTCAAGAAGAGTTAATGCGACAAAAGTTTCATGTATTCAGTTTTTCGCGGTAGGAATACTGTCAATCCCGCTGATGTTATTATTTGAAACCCCAAATCTGCAAGGATTTATAGCCTGTAAAATCCCGATTTTATATGCAGGGATTTTAACCTGCGGGGTTGCATATACATTGCAAATTTTCGGACAAAAATACACTGCTCCTATAATCGCATCTTTAATCCTTTGCTTAGAATCAGTTTTTGCGGTTGTCGGCGGCGGATTTATACTACACGAATCAATGACTCTGAAAGAAATCTTTGGCTGCATATTTATGATAAGTGCAGTTATTTTATCTCAAATAAATACCAAACAGATAAAAAAAGGAATTCCGCAACTTTCTCCGCAAGAAGAAGAATAATTTCAGTCACTATTCAGGTTATAAATTGAAAACTACAAATAGCACTTGCGCTCTTGTCCTGCGACACCGGCATATAATTCAACAAACTGTTTAGCAGGACTTACATCAATTTTTTGCAATAAAACTTCTTCTATCTGGAAAAATCCTACATCCCCGGACATTTCTATATCAATTTTTATAGGCTTTCTTTCCCCTTTATGAATAGAAATACGATTAATCGCATTTGCCGAATATTTATGAATATCTCCGACTTTAGGGGTTGTGTTTATTGCCATAGGAATCCTTGCTCTGCCCTTTGTCATATCACAACCGTCGGCAATCAGAATAATACCGGCTTCAATTGAATGAATACGGCGGGAAGACATGTGCCCTACAATAGCTTCAGTGGCAATAGCTTTAATAATAACCCTTTTATGTAAATCTTTAGGAAACAGGTGCATAAGAGCACGTTCAATAATAGGCTGAGCCAACAGCGCAGACATCTCCTCATGCCCCTGTCTGCCTATTGCCATACCCAAATCATGCATCATACCTGCCAGAATAACCGCACACATGCTGTCTTCAAAAGTACCGATTTCCTCAGCTTCCAATGAAGTTTTAATTTCAAATTCGTGCAGAATATTCAACATTTTAATAGCATTTCCGACAACCTGACGCATATGAACAGGGCCGTGATCATTATACCCAAGCCTCCTTATTGATACATTATTGGCATATTCCTGCATCTCCTGAAGTTCGGCATCTTCAAATAAATAGTTAACAAGCTCAAGGCACTTAGGCTGGTGCTTCAACCTGCCCTGAATCTTGGTTTCTGTTGATATTTCCTTGACTGATTTCATAGTTCTTCCGATTCTTTCTTTTTATAATTATCTCTTACTATCATGATAACGCATAATTTATAAAAAGTTAAGTCCCGAAAATTAATCCACTACTTAAAATACACACTCTTGCCTTTAGTTTTATTAACAAAATTCACAGCCCAAGGAACAAGTTCTTTGTAAGAATCAAAATGAAATCCTATTTCAATCCATTCTTTAAGGTTATTTCCAACTGAACCGATATTTTTTATTGATTTATAAATAAAAGAGTAAAGTCCTGTTCTGTCAACTCCTTCTCTACAGTGGATATGAACTTTTCCGTTACTTTTTTCTACTTGATTAACAATCTTTAAAAACTGTCTTATTTGTTTTTCTTTAGGGAAACGGGTATATGTCGGAATGTTATGGTATTTCATACCTAAGTTTTCAACTACAGCTTTTTCATCAAAATTAATGAATTCAATTTTGGGTTTTCGAAGATTCACAACATCGGTAACGCCCTGTTTCTTCAGCCATTCAAACTGATCAACTCTTGGCTGTGCAGAGCGGGATAAATTTTTTGAAACATCAACATATCGAAACGGTTTATCTGCCACCGCATACGAATAATTATTATTATAATATTTATAATCGGTTAAATAATCAAAATCTTTCATAATGCAATTATATTTTATATTTTTT
>OHPB01001584.1_pt1 | contig 11550 bp, 9 predicted proteins | sample 1577621 | NCBI WGS metagenome assembly OHPB01 (sample SAMEA3879577, study PRJEB24766) | human gut metagenome | biome: human-associated habitat; feature: feces | place: USA | collected 1985/1987 | reverse complement strand
CGCATTGCGCACGATCAGAGGGGCTTCCGGCACAGTTTACGAGTACGATCTCTACTACCGCGACCCGCACACCGACTCCTACACCAAGCTGAATTACAGCGAGACCATGGATTTTTTAGTCGATGACAACGGCAGCGTTTTATCTGCGTCTATAGATGAATCTCAGCCGCGGCTGGCGCGCTACAAGCATGGCGTTGTAACGGCGTCTGGCGTGTGCGGCTCCACTATGGCGGTGCAGGGAGAAATCGAGCTGATACCGCACGGTGATTTCGTTGTCGTCGCATACAACGACCCCGACGGCGGAAGATATACCGTTCTTGAGCGTACGAGCCTGTTTGTTGCAGGCTGCTATCAGCAGCGTTTGCTGAAAATCACCGACGACAGCCTAGAGGTGCTGAACGAATACGACGGAAGATATACCAAAATAGAGTTTGACGACGAACTGCAGATACGTGCAGTCGAGAAAATAGCCCAGCAGCTATGGTTCAACTATGTGGTAGGCGCTCCTGTGGGTACAGGCGAGTATATGGTCATTACTGATGGATACATGGGCAGGGTCATTGCCGATCCGGAGCTTCGCACCTACCAGGGTATCCTGAATCAGTTCGAGGAAGTGTACACGGAAGAGGCGGCATTAGACGCGATGAGCCAGGTAATAGGTCACTCGGTCTGGGAAGTTGACGGCAGGACGTTCACTAACGACGGTGCGCGCGGTACTGACATTTCCATCTGGAGCGTGGGATTCTCCATTCCGGAGGAGACCAAAACCGACTCCACAGCAGTGCTGGATTTCACCATAACCTACACGGATTTTGATACTGACGGTCCCAGCGACAAGAAGGATCACTACACGATAAACGCGGTCAAGACGGCGGACGGCTGGCGGCTGGACAGATTCTATTATCCGTATTAACGGGGTTAGTTCTGAACCGCAAACCCGTATTATAAAAGGAATTGTAGCGCTGTATTCTCAGCGCAGCCCATACTCTGAACAACAAAAAGGACGCTTTTTCAGAAGGCGTCCTTTTTCTATATCAAAAGTTCTGCTGCCGGGCACAAAATCCAGGAGTGATTTTGTGTTATAGCCGGAATTGGTTCGCTTCAAATATGCCCTAATAATCTGAAAGGGTTATCTGTAAAGCCGCCGGATCTACTTGTCTGCTGAATTGTTTGCGAGCTTCTTTGCAAGCTGTATCCCGATGAGAAGCAGGACAGGGAAAACGATAGCGGCGAGGATACCGGCGCGTAGCTCTCCGTTAAAGCACCCGGAAATGAACCCTGCAAGCGTAGGTCCGCCGGAGCAGCCTACGTCCCCGGCAAGCGCCAGCATTGCGAACAGAGCCGTACCTCCGCCCTTGACCGCAGCGGAAGCCTTGCTGAACGTACCCGGCCACATTATCCCGACCGAGAAGCCGCAAACCGCACAGCCGACAAGTCCCACAGCCGGAAGCGGAACCAACGAAATGCAGAGATACGCGGCAATGCAAAGCAGACAGCTCATTCTCATGAATTTGTCGAGGTCGAGCTTGTCGCCGAATTTACCGTACAGCAGACGAGAAAGCCCCATCAGCGCGGCAAAAGACATAGGCCCTGCGAGGTCGCCGATAGTCTTGCTTACGCCGAGACCCTGCTCCGCAAACGTGGAGGCCCACTGGCTCACCGCCTGTTCGCTTGCTCCTGCGCAGAGCATCATCAGCATCATTACCCAGAAAATTTTCCGGGTAAAAAGCTGTTTCAGAGTAAGTCCGGTCCCGCCCTCCTCGTGAAGGGAATATATCGGAGCCTTCGCGAACAGAATAATGTTAGCAGCCGGAACCACAGCCCAGCAAACAGCGAGTATCTTCCAGTTCTCAATGCCGAACAGTGTGAAAAACAGCGTGGAAATAAGAACTACTCCGACATGTCCCCAGCAGTAGAAGGAGTGCAGAAGGCTCATCGCCTTTTCCTTGTTGTCGGTGGGGCAGGCTTCGAGTATCGGACTTATCAGTACCTCTATAAGCCCGCCGCCGATGGCGTAAATGAATACGGCGATCAGAATTCCGGCGAATGGGTCGGGGAACGCTCCCGGCAGGACTGTCAGGAGGACGAGCCCGGCTGCGGAGCATACATGCGCTATTATCGCTGAAGCTCGGTAGCCTATCTTGTCAACGAATCCTGCTGAAAGCATGTCGATAACGAGCTGAATTCCGAAATTCAGCGTAATTAGCAGCGTTATCTGCGTCAGCGGAATGCTGTAGGTTTTCTGGAATGTAACGAACAGCAGCGGCAGGAAATTATTTACTATAGCCTGTACGATGTATCCTATAAAGCAGGCGTACATCGTGAGCTGGTAATTATTTTTTTTCATGGAGTTGCCCTTTCTTTTTGTCGATTTGTCGATTAATTATATCTGAATCCGGTTCAGAATTCAATCGCCAAAATCTACGAAAATTCCGGCGCATTCACAGGGTATTTTTAGTGAAGTTCACACTGCGGCGAATGCTTGACATCGCGGCGCTTTTGGTGTATCATATTTACATGGATAATAAAACCGGATTAAGATTCAGCTAAAGATGATATTTCCGCATGAAAGGGACATATGGATTCAAATTTGCTTAAATATATGGCGTTTATCAGGACGGTGGAATGCGGCAGCTTCACAAAAGCGGCGGAGCAGTTAAATTATTCGCAGTCCGGAATAAGCCGCATGATAAACGACCTCGAAACAGAGTGGCACGTGAAGCTCCTTGAGCGCAGCCGCGCGGGAGTTCGCCTTACCTCCGACGGGCTTACGCTGCTGCCTTATGCAAAAAGCGTCTGCGAGGACTACCGCCGCCTGCAAATGCAGATCGACGACCTGAAAGGGCTTCAGACAGGAATAATTCGCATAGGGACCATAGCAAGCGTTGCGGAGCACTGGCTGCCGCGTATAATCAGCCGTTTCAGGCAGGACTACCCGAATATCGATTACGAGCTGCTTATAGGCGACTACGGCGAGATAGAGCAGTGGATAAGCGACGGAAGGGTCGACTGCGGTTTCATATGCTCACCGATACAGCCTGACCTTGATTCCACGGTGCTGGAGCGCGACGAGCTGATGGCGGTGCTCCCGAAGGGACACCCGCTTGCGGAGCACTCCGCGGTACCCATCGAGGAGCTTTGCAGAGGTCCGTTCATGCTGCTTGAGCGCGGAGCCAGGGGAGAAGTTTCCGAGCTGTTCGAGCGGCGCGGACTTGTTCCGGATATCCAGTTCAAAACGCTGGACGACTACGCGGTTATGTCCATGGTTGAATGCGGCCTGGGTCTTGCGATACTCCCGGCGCTTATACTGAAACGCATTCCCTATAATGTGGAAATACGGAGCCTTGCCGAACCCGCCTTCCGAGATATCTGCTTTGTTATGAGAAACCACGAGACGGCTCCGCTGGCTGTAAAGCGGTTCGTTGACTACCTCGGGTACCGGAATTCACATAACTCTCAGATTAATTAGCAACTCCGGCACTTGACTTATTAAATAAACTGTGCTAAAATATAAAGTTGGAAGCCTCTGTTCGTCAGAAGGCTGTAATTTACAGAAAGAGGGATTTTAAAATGACAAAGATAGATGTGTTCTCCGGATTCCTCGGAGCAGGTAAGACTACCCTTATCAAGAAGCTTTTAAAGGAGGCTTACGCCGGTGAGAAGCTGGTGCTTATCGAGAATGAGTTCGGCGAGATCGGCATTGACGGCGGCTTCATGAAGGACGCCGGCATACAGGTAACAGAGATGAACCAGGGCTGCATTTGCTGCTCTCTGGTAGGTGATTTCGGCAAGGCTCTGGCGCAGGTGCTCGAGCAGTTCCACCCGGATCGTATCCTTATCGAGCCGTCCGGCGTCGGCAAGCTGTCTGACGTGCTCAAGGCTGTCATGAACGTTCAGAGCGACGATCTCGTACTCAACACCTACACAACCGTAGTTGACGCGTCCAAGATCAAGATGTATATGAAGAACTTCGGCGAGTTCTACAAGAATCAGGTCGAGACTGCAAAGACCATCATACTCAGCCGTTCCCAGAAGCTCTCCGAGGACAAGCTCGCTGAGGCTCTTGCGATGATCCGCCAGCTCAACGAGCATGCTACCATCGTAACCACTCCGTGGGACGACATCAACGGCAAGCAGATCCTTGAGGCAATGGAGATCAAGAACAGCTTTGCAGAGGAGCTGCTCAAGGACGAGGGAATCTGCCCGGTATGCGGACATCACCACGATGATGACGACGATGAGTGCGACCATGACCACGAGCATCACCACCATCATGACGATGACGATCACGAGTGCTGCCACCACCATCACGACCATGATGATGACGAGCATGAGCACCATCATGACCACGAATGCTGCCACCACGACCACGACGAGGACGAGCACGAACATCACCACCACGACGGCGAGTGCGGCTGCGGACATCACCACCATCACCACGGTCACGACGCCGACGAGGTATTCTCCAACTTCGGCGTTGAGACTGCGAAGAAGTTCACCAGGGAAGAGCTTGAGAACGCCCTGTCCAAGCTGTCCGGCGAGGAATACGGCACAGTACTCCGCGCTAAGGGCATCGTTGCAGGCGCTGACGGCGTTTGGTACCATTTCGACTTTGTTCCCGAGGAGTACGAGGTACGCACCGGATCGGCTGACGTCACCGGCAGAATGTGCGTGATCGGCGCAAAGCTCGCCGAGGACAAGATCAAGGCGCTCTTCGGAGTTTAATTTTCCACAAAAGCGAACACCGCGCCCGGGGGCAAAACTCCGGGCACGGTACTATTTTAAGATAATGACAGGAGGAGCAAAATGGAGCTTCCGGTATATATGATAACGGGCTTTCTTGAGAGCGGAAAGACCTCGTTTATCCTCGACACGATAAGCGACAAGCAGTTCTCTAAGGGTCAGCGCACCCTTATAATTGCCTGCGAGGAGGGCGAGGTCGAGTACGCGCCCGATATCCTCAAGGCTGCAAAGGCAGAGGTGGAGTTCATCGAGGACGAGGAGGAATTTAATCCCGAGCACCTCAGCGAGTTGGTGAAGAAGCACCGCCCGACCCAGATAATGCTTGAGTACAACGGCATGTGGAGCCTCCGCACGATGGCGCAGAAGGCACCAAAGGACTGGATATTCTACCAGATCTTCATGTTCGTGGATCATTCCAAGTACCAGGTTTATATGAACAACATGCGCCAGCTTCTGTCCGATAATTTCTCGATCGCGGACATAGTAGTGTTCAACCGCTGCGAGAAAAACAAGGTCGACAAAAAGACGCTCCGCCGCAGCATAAAGGCTCTTAACCCGAAGATCGACATGATGTTCGAGTACACCGACGGCTCAATTGAACAGGGCTTCCAGGGCGACGACGAGATGCCCTACGACCTGAACGCAGACCCAATCGAGATAATCCACGACGACTTCGGTCTGTGGTATATCGACGTTATGAGCAACACCGAGCGCTATCTCAACAGAAACGTACGCGTAAGGGGCATGGTGTTCCGCGCGTCTAACGTCCCGAAGGGGTACTTTGTTATTTCCCGCCGCGCAATGACCTGCTGCGCGAACGATATCCAGGTAGTCGGGATTCTGGTAAAGGCTCCGAACGCCGCCGACTTCAAGGACGGTGCATGGGTGGAAGTAACAGGAAGGATCATCGCCGAGAAGCAGTCGGCTTACAAGGGCGAAGGTCCAGTGCTTAACGCGGCTGAGATAAAGGAAACCGAAGCGGCTCCCAGCGAGCTTGTATACTTTAGCTGATGAACGGAAAAATTTTCACTGTCAGGCTCTCAGCGGACGAAAACGCCGTTGAGATACTTGACCAGACTCTGCTCCCGAACCGGGTCGAGTACCTCCGGCTGGAAACCGCGGAGCAGCTTTACGAAGCCGTCTTTAAGCTCCGGGTGCGCGGCGCTCCGGCGATAGGAGTCTGCGCGGGATTCGGAATGTACGTCCTGGCTCGGAAAATATCGGACGATATTCTGCCGGAGCTCCGCAGGGCGGGGGAGTACCTCGTTTCGTCGCGGCCAACCGCAGTAAATCTGAGCTGGGCTGTAAAACGAATGCTAGCCTGCGCGGAACGCGGCTATAGTTCCCGGGATGAGCTGCTTTCCGCCCTCCGGAGCGAGTGCACGGCTATTTGCGACGAGGACATAGCCACCTGCCGAGCTATCTCTGAAAACGGGCTTTCCCTGGTGAAAAGCGGCGACGGAATACTCACCCACTGCAACGCGGGAGCGCTCGCGGCGGTGGAGTACGGCACCGGGCTCGGCACGCTGCTGCTCGGAAGGGAGCGCGGCTATGAGTTCCACGTTTACAGCGACGAAACGCGCCCGCTGCTCCAGGGAGCCAGGCTGACCTCGTTCGAGCTGAACCACGCGGGGATAGACGTGACGCTCATCTGCGACAATGCGGCTTCGCTGCTGATGAAGCAGGGGAAGATACAGGCGTGCTTCGTAGGCTGCGACAGGGTCGCGGCAAACGGGGACGTCGCTAATAAGATAGGAACGCGCTCGGTGGCGATAAACGCGAAGTTCCACGGGATACCGTTCTACGTGTTCTGCCCTGGCTCGACGATAGATTTCGGCTGCGCCACGGGCGACGACATCGTGATCGAGGAGCGCAGCGGCGAGGAAATAAAATCCATGTTCTTTTCCGAGCCTGTCGCTGAGCCGGAGGTCAAATGCTGGAACCCAGCGTTTGACGTGACTGACGCGGAACTCGTGACCGCGATAATCACCGAGCGGGGAATCGCGCGGTATCCATACACAGAATCACTAAAGCGGCTTTACGCTTCGGAGGGAATATGAAAATACGCTTTTACAACGCCAAAATACTTACCATGCAGAGCGAGGATATCATCACCGGAGAGCTTCACACCGACGGCGATAAGATCACGTTCGCAGGCTCTGAGAATATCCCGCAGGGCAGCTTCGACCGCGAGATAGACCTTACCGGCAAGCTGATAATCCCGGGATTCAAGAACGCGCACACTCATACCGCCATGACGTTCCTGCGCAGTTTTGCGGACGATCTCCCACTTAACGACTGGCTCTATGAGCAGGTTTTCCCGCACGAGGCGAAGCTCACCGAGGAGGCGGTGTACGTTTTCACTCAGCTTGGCAACATGGAGTACCTTACGAGCGGAATAACTTCCAGCTTTGACATGTACATGAAGCTGGACAGCTACGCGAAGGCGTGCACCGATATGGGCTACAGAAGCGTTCTGTGCGGCTCCATCAACGATTTTGGCGGAACAGTTGAGGGTATCGAGGAGGAGTATAACAAGTTCAACCGCTTCGACCCGCTGATAAGCTACCAGCTCGGATTCCACGCGGAGTATACGACCAAGCGCGGAACCCTGGAGGGACTGGCGAAGCTGTCGCAGAAGTACAAGGCTCCGATGTACATGCACTCAAGTGAAACGAAGTCGGAGACCGACGGCTGCCGAGAGCGCTACGGGCTGTCCCCGACGCAGTTCTTCGAAAAACTCGGAATGCTCGAGTACGGCGGAGGCGGATTTCACTGCGTGTGGTTCGATGAGGAGGACATGCGCATTGCCAGGGAAAAGGGACTGTGGATAGTTACGAATCCGTCGTCGAATCTCAAGCTGGCGAGCGGGATCGCTCCCCTCTGCGAGATGAAGCGCCGCGGGATAGACCGCATGGCGATAGGCACCGACGGAGCCGCAAGCAACAATTGTCTTGATATGTTCCGCGAAATGTTCCTTGTGACTGCATTGCAGAAGTACCGCGAGAATGACGCGGCGGCGTTCCCGGCGTTTGACGTGCTGAAAATGGCATGCACCGGCGGCGCGCTTGCGATGGGACTTACAGACTGCGACATGCTGGCTCCCGGAAAGCAGGCAGACCTTGCGGTCATCGACCTCATGCAGCCGAACATGCAGCCGATACACAATATTGCGAAGAATCTCGTTTACGCGGGAACAAAGCAGAATGTAGTCATGACTATGGTCGCCGGAAAAATCCTCTACGAAAATGGAAAATTCACGACGGTTGACGCGAACGAGGTCTACGAAAGGGCTGAGAAGCTCACACGCGAGATCTGCGGATAATACAAATAAGGCAATGCGGCAAGCGTTGCCTTTTTGCTATTGACAATCTCCTTATTTTATGGTAAAATAATAATAACAGTTATTGTTTTATATAATGGAGGGGAAAAATGAATTTTTCACGGCAGAGAGAGATAATATATGAACAGGTGAGAAATTTTCCGGTGCACCCGACCGCCGAGGAAGTGTACCGCGCATTAAAAAATGACAATCCGAATCTGAGCTTGGGAACAGTATACCGCAATCTGAATCAGCTCAGCGAAGCGGGAATGCTTCTTAAAATCCCGATAGCAGACGGCTCCGACCGCTTCGACGGCAGAACCGACCGTCACTATCACATGATATGCGAGAAATGCGGCAGGGTCTTTGACGTTGAGCTTGACTGCCTTGACGCGATACCGCAGACTGTGCTTCAGTCGACGGGGCATCACATAACCCGCGTAACGCTGAATCTGAAAGGCGTTTGCGCTGAATGCTCGGCTTCAGAACAAGGCTCCGAGCAATAATTACATCAGATTTGTGAAACAATTTCCTTTAATAAAAAACGCCGCAGTGAAAATAATATAACTGCAAGGGCGAAGTGAAAACGCTTCCGCTCCTGTAAAAGATACGGAGCGGAAGTTCCGTATAATAAAAAAGGTTTTATTAAAGGAGAACAAGATTATGGCTTCTAATAAGCAGACCAAGAGCGCACTCAATTCCATGAAGATGCAGGCAGCCAGCGAGGTAGGCGTTCCGCTGAACTCCAATGGCTATAACGGCGAGCTCACTGCAAAGCAGGCAGGCTCTATCGGCGGCCAGATGGTAAAGAACATGATCGCAAGCTACACTCAGCAGAACTCTGCTCAGTAATTACGCTGAATAACGCATAAACAAATCCCTCCGCAGCAGCGGGGGGATATTGTTGTTTACAGAATGATACATATGAGACCGCCGCAGCCTTCGTTGATGATGCGCTGTATCGTCTCCTGCAGCTTCATTCTTGCGTCGGCGGGCATGCGGTAGAGCTTGTTGTGGAGCCCTTCGTTCACCAGCTCGTGAAGTGACTTTCCGAAGATGTTGCTTTCCCATATCTTTTTCGGGTTTTCCTCGAAATCGGTCAGCAGGTATGCGATTAGCTCCTCTGACTGCTTCTCGCTGCCGACTATCGGGTTTATCTCGGTTGTGATGTTCGCAGACATCATGTGTATTGAAGGCGCGCTCGCCCGCAGCCGGACTCCGTATTTGCCGCCCTGCTTTACTATCTTCGGCTCATCAAGCTTTAGTTCGTCCATCGTTGGCATGACGATCCCGTAGCCGGTCGCCTCGACTTCCTCGAGCGCGCCGCGGACGCGTTCGTATTTGTTCTTTATCTGTGCAAGCTCTATCATGCAGGGCATAAGGTCGCTTTCGTCGTGGAGCACCAGACCGGTAGTCTCGCCGAGTATCTGGTAGAACAGCTCGTTTTTCAGAGTTATGTCGATGACTCCCGAGCCGGTGCCGAGGTCGATATCCTCTGGAATAACCCTTGAGGTGTACTCGCAGGCTGAGATCTCGTCGGCGCAGGATTTTATGCTGCTTATGCCGTCTATTTTTGCGGCGGCGGACTTTATCGTGCTGAAAAGCTCCCTGCGCAGCCAGTGGTCGCGGTCGAGCGCTGTGATCCATTTCGGCATTCTGACGCGTATCTCGCTGACTGGGAACTGCAAAAGAACCATTCCGAGAAGCTCCTTTATCTGTTCCTCAGTGAGGTCAAGGCAGTTTACCGCCATCACCGGCGCGGAGTATTTCTCCTGCATGGAGGCGGCAAGCGCGCGGCTTTCCGGGGAATCCGGCTTCTGGCAGTTGAGTATCACAACGAACGGCTTGTTGATCTCCTTCAGTTCGGAGACTATCCGTTCCTCCGCCTGCTGGTACTCCTCGCGGGGGATATCGGTAATGCTTCCGTCGGTGGTGACGACTATACCGATGGTGGAATGCTCCGTGATGACCTTCCGCGTGCCGACCTCAGCCGCCATGTTGAACGGGATCTCCTCCTCAAACCAGGGGGTCATGACCATGCGCGGAGCCTCGTTCTCAATGTAGCCGATGGCGCTCGGAACTATGTACCCAACGCAGTCGATTAGCCGGACGTTCATCTTGACGCCGCCGTCAAGCACGATGGTGACCGCCTTCTCGGGAACGAATTTCGGCTCGGTGGTCATGATGGTGCGCCCCGCTGCCGACTGCGGCAGCTCGTCCCGGGCACGCTCCCGGGCAGCGGCAGAGCCGGACATGGCGGGCAGCACCAGCTGCTCCATGAACCGCTTGATAAAGGTGGATTTGCCGCTGCGCACCGGGCCCACCACACCGATGTAGATATCCCCGCCGGTGCGTGCGCCGATCTCGCGACAGATGCTGTTCTGTTCCTGTTTCTCCAAGGTCCTTCTCCCCTTCCTGTTGCGCTGCGCACCGCGCCCGTAGGGGTGGGTGTGCTCGTTGTATCGTATGAAAAGGGAGCGCTTATTATGCCGGGACGATCTTAAATGCCCTCCGCTGTGCTCTGGGCATAATCAGCGGAAAAATTATTTTATATAATTGCAATTAAGGAAAATCTGCGGATTTTCCTCAATTGCCTTTTCACGGGACTCAAAAAAGAGCTGCCATGCAAACACACAGCAGCTCTCAGAAAGGCTTTATGAAATCACGGGGTCAGGCGGTTGGGGCCGCGGAACAGGAACTCGGCGTCCTTGATGCTCAGGCCGCACAGCAGCATGGTCAGGCGGTCGATGCCCAGACCAAAGCCGCCGTGGGGCGGGCAGCCGTACTGGAAGAACTCCAGATAGAACTTGACATCATCGGCCAGACCCTTCTCCTCGGCCTGCTTCTTCAGCACCTCGTAGCGATGCTCGCGCTGGGCACCGGTGGTGATCTCCACACCGCGCCAGATCAGGTCGTAGCCCTGCGGCACGCCGTTCTCGTCGCGCATATGGTAGAAAGCGCGCTTCTCGGCAGAGTAATCGGTGATGAACAGGAACTCGTGGCCGTAGTGCTTCTTGACCCAGTCGTAGCTCAGGCGCTCGGCCTCGGTGGTCAGATCACCCTTCTCGCTCTCGTCCACGGTGTAGCCGAACTCTTCCTCCAGAGCCTTATACAGGTCTGCCAGCTTGACCACCGGGAACGGCGTGGTGGGCACGATGACTTCCAGTCCGAACAACTCCTTGATCTGGTCGCCGTACTGCTCCTTGACGGCCTTGAGGCCGGCAGTCAGCAGCTCCTCCTCCATCTTCATGACGTCCTTGTAGGAGGTGATGTAGCTGAACTCCAGATCGAAGCCGGAGAATTCGGTCGTGTGCTTGCTGGTGAAGGACTTCTCCGCGCGGAACACCGGACCGATTTCAAACACACGCTCGTAAACCGGCACCATCGCCTGCTTGTAAAACTGCGGGCTCTGCGCCAGATATGCCTGTTCGCCGAAATACGACAAAGAGAAGATATTAGCTCCGCCCTCGGCTCCCGCCGCTACG
>OHPB01001577.1_pt1 | contig 11596 bp, 8 predicted proteins | sample 1577621 | NCBI WGS metagenome assembly OHPB01 (sample SAMEA3879577, study PRJEB24766) | human gut metagenome | biome: human-associated habitat; feature: feces | place: USA | collected 1985/1987 | reverse complement strand
ATGGAACCGGTCGACTGCCTGTTCCTTGACCCTGCCCGCCGTGACAGTCATGGAGGAAAAACAGTGGCCATTGCCGAATGCGAACCCGATGTCTGCCGCCTGGAGCCCCTGCTGGTTGAGAAAGGGAAAACGGTCATGATCAAACTCTCTCCCATGCTCGATATGGCTTCGGCATTGCGCGATCTGCAATACGTCCGCCGCATCCATGTCGTGTCGGTGAATAACGAGTGCAAAGAGTTGATAATCCTCCTTCGTAAGGCTCCTGATGAAGAGGAAGCAGCTGCAGGTGAGGTGATTATAAGTTGTGAACAGGTTGTTAATAACTCCGTACACCAGCATTTTCAGTTCACATTTTCCGAAGAAAAGTCAGCCGGATGTCCTCTGGCCGAGTCCGTAGGCAACTATCTGTATGAGCCGGGGGCAGCCCTGTTGAAAGCCGGTCCTTACCGCCTGCTGGCCACGCGCTACGGAGTGGAAAAACTTCATCCGAACAGTCACCTTTATACCTCTTCCGGACTGGTTGATTTCCCGGGACGCCGCTTCCGGGTGACTGCCGTTTCCGGGTTTGGCAAGAAAGACTTGAAAGTCCTGCTGGAGGGAGTGGAAAAGGCGAACCTCACTGTCCGCAACTTCCCGTCCAGCGTGGCCGAACTGCGGAAGAAACTCAAGCTGAAGGAGGGGGGAGATACTTATCTGTTTGCTACTACCCTTGCCAGTGGTGAAAAGGTACTGATACGCGGTGAGAAGGTCTGACGGACTTTCTTGTGCAATAAGTAAAGAAACTGCTTTTCTTATATATTGAGTGTGTTTTTTTTAGTTGAAAAATCTCTGACCCCGCCTGCCAGGTTCTTCGACTTCCGTACGGAGGTTGTACGACCCGGCAGGCGGGGTTTTATCACCCGCATACGGAGGTTGGAGAACGAAAGAAATCATTCCGGATTTTATTTACTGATATTCAGGAAAAGGAATTGGCAGTCAGGAAGATTATTCGTAAATTTGTTATTTCGGTAATTTTAAATTGCAGACGTTTATGATCAAGACAACCCCTACTTATATCAAAGGAGACAACCTGTCTTTCAAGGAATATTTCAAGCATGTTTTTGCAGGTGAGCACCTGTTGTACACTTCCCGCTGGAAATGGTGGAAACTCACCACCCTGTACACCGGTATTCCTGTACTGGCCAGCGGAATAGTGATACTTGTATCTTTTCTGTATCATGTCTGGAAGAGTGGAGAGGAAATGGACTGGGTGCTGATGAGCGGCTCTGTCTGGATTCCCTTTATCGTTTTTATGCCCTTCATCTGGCTGGTTTCCTATTACTACTCTTTTGTGCTTTCCGGAAAGATTACCCGGAAACTGCAGGATTTCATAGGCCGTTACTTCCCCGGTGTCACCGAAGTGTACTGCTATCGTTTCTCCAACTATATGCTTTTCCGGAACGACGTGCAGTTTGAGATTGCCTATACAATGGTGCCGGAAATGAGCCTGAAGGGAAAGACCCTTCACACCTACGAATGTTTTGTTGCGGGAGTATATTTTGCTCCTATGCCCGGTACCGAACGGAAATGGATGGATGCCGAAAAACGGCTGACGGCTGCGTTCTGGACAGAGTGGGAGGTATACTGCCGTGATAAAGAGAGTTGCCAGAACCTAATACCTTATAACGGACTGCTGACGGCAGTGTTCAAGTGCAGGGAGTTGCCCTCCCCGGACGGGGTGTCCCGGTCGTTGGACCAGATGGAGTATCTCCTGAAGAAGTTCGAGTTCTATCCGCTGGCGCGTGAATTTCAGGGGACAAGCACTGTCCGCCGCAGAGATGCATAAAAAGACGGACGACCCCGGCAGTCTGCAGAGCCTGAACTCTGCCTGCCGGAGCCGTCCGTTATTATCAGATATCCGTCTTTGAAATCTTATTTCTTCAGTTTTTCCTCTATCGGATCGTGGTACTGTGTCTGCAGTCTTACCAGTTCCGCCTTGAGTTCCTCGGTGATTTTCTCGTAACCCGCCTTACCATACAGGTTGTTCATTTCCTTCGGATCCTCCTGCAGGTCGTACAGTTCCCACGCATCGATGTCGTTATAGAAATGAATCAGTTTGTAGCGTTCTGTACGTACTCCGTAATGACGTTTCACCATGTGTTCGGCCGGATACTCATAGAAATGATAGTACAGCGACTTGCGCCAGTCGGCTGGTTTCTCGCCCTTAAGCAGCGGCAGCAGTGAAACTCCCTGTATGTCTTCCGGAATCTCTGCACCGGCCAGTTCCAGGAACGTAGGAGCATAGTCGATGTTCTGTACCATCTGCGGAATATCTCCCTTGGCCTTCTGTGCCATATTGTCCGGCAGACGCATGATCAGCGGGGTACGCATGGATTCCTCGTACATGAAACGCTTGTCGAACCATCCGTGTTCACCCATATAGAATCCCTGGTCGGAAGTATAGACAATCAGGGTATTTTTCAGCATGTCATGTTCTTTCAGGTAGTCGAGCACCCTTCCTACATTATCGTCAAACGATTTCAGCACCTTCGCATAATCGCGCATGTAACGCTGGTACTTCCATTCGGCCAGTTCCTTTCCCTGCGGGTTCTTCTTGTAGAACTCATCGATGATAGGCTGATAGAAGGCATCGTATACTTTACGGTCTTCCGGATCCAGACGGCCGATCAGCTTTTCGTACGTAGCTTTCAGCCGTGACTCACCTTTCGGATCGTACATTTTGGTATCATACATGATGTCCATGTCCTTCAGGATACTCATCTCCTGAGTCTTGGCCGCTTCCCTGCCCTCATAGTCATCGTAGAAGTTGTCGGGCATGGTAAAGGTCTTGTCCTCATACAGCGACAGGTACTTCAGTTCCGGCAGCCAGTCGCGGTGGCAGGCCTTGTGATGGATGAAAAGACAGAAAGGCTTGTTCTTGTCGCGCTGGTTCTCCAGCCAGTTGATACTCTTGTCGGTAATGAGGTTGGTCAGATATCCCTTTTCGGTCACCGTATCATTGTTCATTTCGATGAAAGACGGATTGTAGTAATCCCCCTGTCCGGGCAGGACCTCCCAGTAGTCGAATCCGGTAGGCAGACTTTCCAGGTGCCATTTTCCGATGATGGCTGTCTGGTATCCTGCCTGCTGCAGCAGCTTCGGCATGGTCTGTTGCGAACCGTCGAATACACAGGTCGTATTGTCATAGAATCCGTTGGCATGGCTGTGCTTGCCCGTGAGCATGCAGGCACGGCTCGGACCACTCAGCGAGTTGGCTACAAAACTGTTGGTGAATTTTACTCCTTCCGCTGCAATACGGTCCAGGTTGGGCGTCTCCACATAGCGGTTGTCGTAGCAACTCATCATCTGCGCCGTATGGTCATCGGTCATGATATAGACAATATTGAAACGTTCGTCCTGTTTCTGAGGTTCGGAACACGAAGTAAGAGCCAGCGATGAAACTCCTACTGATGAAAAGCAAAATAGTTTAATTACTGTGTTGGATTTCATGGTATTTGAATTAATTATTGTTTATTGCCGGACTGCTGTCTGTAATGGTCGTAGGACCTTGTGCGGCAGTCCTCGACAAAGGTAGATATTTTAGTCGAGAATTCCTCTTTCTATATATCTGAAAAAATAGAAAGGACCCTGCTTTTTCAGATATATAGAAAGAGGGTTGTTATGTAATGTGTTACAAATACTTCTTTATCCGTTTATACAGTGCTTTCAGAATGTTGACATCCTGGTCTCTCAGTTTGCCGTCCCTGTTGGGAGGACAGTTCAGGATCAGGATATTGTCGTTCTTGGTACTTTGGCAGAAAAGTTTTTCGAGTTCATCGACCGACTTGAACTCGTTGTCGGTGGTATTGTAAAACCAGCGCTTGCTGATACAGACGGTCGATTCCCAGGGCATATAATACTGCCGTCCGTTGTGGACGAATATTTTCGGATCGTTGTCCGTTGGAAGATAGGGGTCACCCAAGCGGAAGTCACTGGGGAAATACCGTATCGGATATCCCTCTTTCTGCTCTTGCGGAAGTACCGGGTGCTTATCCGCATTCTCCGGGGCACCGATGGTCCAGTTTACTCCCACCTGGCATTCCGGCATCCTCTGCTTGATGGTCTGGTAGATGTCCATCACGGGCCAGCGGTAGTTCTGCTTTACCCATCCTCCGTCGAACCAGAATTCCACTACCTTCGTATAGTCGTCTACGATATCCATCAGTTCCGTAAGCTGGTTCAGCATATACTGGTTGTATGCCTCGTCTTTCTTCCAGTCTTCTACATCGGCATTGGCCTTTCTGTCCCACAACGAATAATACAGTCCCAGTCCGATGTCGTATTTCCGGCAAGCCCTGGCAACGGCCTCGATGACGTTTGTCGGATTGCCGGAGCTGGCCACGTCGTATTCCGTGTAACGGCTGTCCCACAGGCAGAAGCCGTCATGGTGTTTGGCAATCAGTATCACGTATTTCATTCCTGCCTCTTTGGCGGTACGTATCCACTGTTCCGCATCGATGGCAGAAGGTGCATACGAAGAGGCCGGCTTGCTTCCGTCGGTCCATTCTTCGTCATGAAACGTATTGATGCCAAAGTGGATGAACATTCCGTATTTCCGTGCAATCTGCTCCTGTTGTGCCCGACTGGGCTGTACGGACGGTTGGGGTAAGATAAGCTCTTGGGCAAAGGAAGTTCCGAAGGCTCCCAGAAAGCCGCATGTGAGTAAAAAGTTTTTCATATGTAAAGATTTATTTAAAATAATTGAAGATATTGCCTATGTGGTTGTACGGAGGTAAAGGTACGCAATTTTTCCTTATTCCAGAAAAAAAGGAACAGTTCTTCCGAATCATATAATGACAAGGAAAGAACTGTTCCGTGAAAGCATCTATTTAGTAAAACAAAAGAGTACGTGTCAAAGACGGACCGCTTATTCCGTCTTGATGCTGTGAACCGGATTCTCACAGGCATTTTTCCAGCTCTGTACCGTTACCGTCACCAAGGTAATCAGTGTTACCGTCAGGAACGAGGCCAGGAATATCCAGCCGCATATCGGTGTTTTCTCTGAGAAACTTTGCAGCCATTCGTGTCCTATCCACCATCCGAAAGGCGCTGCTACAAGGAAGCATCCCGTAAGAATCAGCAGGTAATTCCTATTGAACATGTACAGGATTTCCCGGGTAGAACTGCCCATGATTTTCCGGATGCCGATTTCCTTGCGGCGGTATTCACTTTCGAACAGGGTCAGTCCGAAGACGCCGATTATGCAGATGACGATGGCCAGCAGGGAAAACAGGAAAAACTGCCGGACAAACCGGAGTTCGTTGCGGTAGGTATTGTCCAAAATCTTGTCGATGAACCGGAAATTGAAGTCGTGTCCGGGACTGAACTTTTTCATTGCCTCTTGCAGGGTACGGATGATTTCCACTTTATCCTGTCCCCGGGCAATACGGACATTGAGGAAGTTGTCTCCCGGCCATCCTTCATGGTCTTTTCCATAGAGGAAGAAAGCCATGGGGCGGGTGGTGTCATCGCTGTGGAACGTACTGAACCGGATGTTTTCGCAGAATCCGACCACCGTGTAGTCTCCGGGATTGATGGGCTCATTCACCTTGAGCCAGGGATATTTGGTACGGGCTGCCTCGTTGAAAATATACACATCTCCGTCACCCTGTCTGAAGTTCCGTCCTTCCGTAATGCGGATGCCCATGACCTCCAGGTAGCGGGAGTCAACCGGCAGTACGTCGAAGAAGATATTCCTGTCACCGCTTCCTCGTCCCCAGCTCATGTAATCGTCTCCCGAACTCAGGACAAACTGGGAAAAGGCCACTCCTTCCACTCCCGGAATCCGGGTCAGTTCGCTGACAATGGCTTCCTTCTGCCGTTTGCTTTCCGTGTTCATATTGCCGATGAGGATGGCCTCCTTGTCGTATCCGTATTCGGAAGTCCGTATGTAGTTGCTCTGCTGATACATGATTCCTACTCCGATGATCAGTATGAAGGAAATCAGAAACTGAAAGCAGACCAGTCCCGTTCGCAGCAACTTTCCTTTAGGGGAGAGTCCGAACGAACCTTTCAGAGCCAGGGCAGTGGGGAAGGAGGTCACGTACCAGGCCGGATAAATGCCTGCCAGTATGCCTATCAGCAGGCTGATGCCTAAGGTAATTCCCACCAGACGAGGATGCTTGGACAGGCTCAGAGTGGCAGAAACCAGTTCCTGCAGGCCGGTATCCTTGAGCAGACAGAGGAAGCACATGGCCAGTACGAAGCCACAGAGACTGATTAGCACCGATTCGGCCAGCAGGCCGGCACGGAGTGAACCGGTAGTGGCTCCCAGTACCTTCTGCGTATTGATGCTCTTGATGCGCATGGGTGTTTCCGCCAGTGAGAAATTCATGTAGTTGATACCGGCGATTCCCACAATCAGGAAGGCGATGCAGCACAGAAGGTAGACCGTAGTGCGACTGCTTGCCCCTTTGTTGCCTACCGGAGAGAAATGACTGTCTGCGATGGAAGTCAGCCGGATTTCAGGCAGTCCCTCGATGGTTTCCCCAGAGGCTGCAAGAAACTGGGAGAGTTCTTCCTTGATATCTGATTCTACCTGTCGGACATGAGCGGCATCGTCCAGGGAAAGAAAACAAAAGTAGTTCCAGTTTTTCCAATTGTCTTTATTCTCCTGAGGATTAAGGGTAATCAGAATACAGTCGCCTATCAGCGAGTTTTCAGGAAAATCCCGGTAAACTCCTCCCACAGTCCATTCATCCTGCTTGTTGAAAAACAACTGTTTACCTACCGCATCCCTGGTCTGGAAGAGCCGCAGTGCCATCGATTCCGGTATCAGCAGTGTATGCGGCTGCTCGATGGCCGCTTCCGAACCGGCAATTATCTGTGGATGAAAGAGGCGGATGAAATTGCCGAACCCGAACCGTACCTTTTCGTGGAACCGGTGCTCATTCACTGTCAGGTCGTAGCTGGATACGTAGGTCGGCTGTATGGAGATATCCCGGATGTGTGTAGAACTGTTTCCTATCAGTTCCGCCAGCGGACGCGCCATCCACAGTTGCCAGTCATACTCCTCTCCCGGATTTATCTCTACCCGGAAAATCTTTTCATGGCCCTTGATGCCCTTATTGAAATTAGCGTCATAGTCTACCTGGGCCATCAGAATGAAAAAGGAGGCAAAGGCGAGGCCCAGTCCGAGAAGGTTCATCAGACTGGTGGTCGGGAAGCGCCGGAACGTATGCGAGAAATTACGGAACAGTGTTTTCATCATCTTTAAAACCGTTAGAGGTATGTGTGAACAGTAAATTATTTACCTACTTTCAAGTTGCGGGTGTTGAATACCCCGATGCCGTCCTTGCGGATGTCCGCCTGGTCGGCAGAACCGCTCAGCGTCACTTTTCCCACTCCGTCGATGTTGGCCTTGAGCTGACGGCAGTTTACTTGTATATCTGCCTTTCCTACTCCGTCAAAATCGAGCTGAAGGAGATTGCACTGCAGGTTGCCGATTTCCACTTTTCCCACTCCGTCAATATTGAAGGCAATGTCTTCCGCCTTGAGCACATTCTTGCATTCAAAGGAGCCTACTCCGTCAAAATCCACTTGCTTCAAATCGGGAGCAGTGATATAAATATCCAGTTTGATGTTTCCTTTCAGGCTCTTGTCTTTCTTTGTGTCGATGCAGAGCGTACCGTTTTTCACTTCGTTGGTCAGCTGTTTGACCAGCTCCGGCTTTCCTTCCAGCCGCAGGGAATAATGGTCTGCCTGAGTGAAATGGATGCTTCCCACACTTTCGATGGCGATGGAATGGAAGGGAGCGACCTCACGGTTTTCGTTGACGATATCCTTCGTACTGCCTGCAATGCAGGAAGTAGATAAAAACAGGTTGGCCAGCAAGGCCAGTGTACACATAATCTTTTTCATAATGGTATAATATAAAATGGTTGATCATTCTTGGTGATTTGTTTAATTCAGAATCAGCACTTCATTGTCCTTGTAGCTCTCGTATCCCGAGACAATGACCTGCTCACCCTGCTCCAGTCCCTCGAGTACCTCATAATACTGCGGGTTCTGCCGTCCGATGCGGATGGGACGTCGGTAAGCCTTCTTGCCCTCCTTGTCGACTACGAAAATCCAGTTGCCTCCGGTTACCTGGAAGAAGGTTCCCTTGGGAATCAGTACACTTTCGGTCGGTTCTCCCAACTGCAGGTCGATGTAGTAGGTCTGTCCGCTCCGGATATTCTCCGGCCGTTCTCCCTCGAACACCAGGTCAGTACGGAAACGTCCTTCACGCACCTCGGGGTAGACCTTGCGTACCTTCAGTTGAAAACGGTTGCCCTGCCGTTCAAAACTGCCGGGAAGTCCGCTGGTCACCCGGTCGATATAATGCTCGTCGACCATTGCCTCAATCTTGAAATCCGAGAGATCATTGATCTGTCCCACCATCTGTCCGGCAGTAATGTTCTGTCCCAGTTCGGCATCCAGCAATCCCAGTTCCCCGTCGATGGTAGCCCGTACCTCCAGCTTGTTTTTCCGCTCCCGTATGAGCAGCACATTCTTTCTCATGTTCTGGAGATTGTCCTCCATCTGGTCCATCTGGATGCTCCGGTAAATGGAGTCCTGTATCAGCCGTTCGTTGATGAGGCTGTGTTTTTTCCGGGATACTTCGTAGTCTTCCTTAGCCTGCAGGTATTCCTCCCGGCTGACCAGCCGTTCCTGATACAGCCGTTCGTACTGGGAGAAAGTACGCTGCTTGCGCCGGATGTCCATGTCCAGCTGCACCTTCTCTGTCTCGTTGTTCAATTTATCCTGCTGCATGGTCACCTGCGTATTGCGGAGCAGATTCTGCTTTTCCGCCAGTTCCGATTCCGCATTCAGTATCTGCAAGTCCAGGTTCGAGTTGCTCAGGCGGAGAATCACATCCCCCTTTTTGACGTGTGTGCCTTCTTCTACCACTTTCTCCTGCACGATACCTCCTTCTTCCGGACTGAGCTGTACCACCGAGATGGGCTGTACCTGTCCGTTCAGGCGGATTTAATCGTTGAACTCCCCGTAAGTCACCTGGGCGATATTGACCGACTCCCGGTCGACCCTCAGGGTAGCCGCATGATTCCCGAATACAATCATGCCCAGCAGCAACAGGATGATGCCTCCGCCAATGAGGTAGGGCAGGTGTTTCTTCTGTATTCCTTTTTTCTTTTCCAACTGTATATCCATGATTCCAATGATTTATTCGTTACTTGATTCCTGCTTTTCTCCGGATGATTTCCTTTCCTTTGTAATAATCTACCAGCCGGCATTTCATTACGTAGGTCAGCTTGCTTTGCAGCAGGGTTATCTGACTTTGCTGCAGGGTGCTTGCACTGTTCTGTACGTCGAGGGAAGTCATCAGTCCTTCTTCAAACTTCCGTCGGGTCACGTGGTAGGCAAGCGAGTCGGCCCGGACTTTCTTTTCCATCTGTATGCTTTCCTTCAGGTAGCCTTCCCGGTCCTGCACTGCCTGCTGTATCAGTTTCTGCAATGCTTCTTTCTGTGCTTCGTACTGTTCCTGCGCAATCCGGTAATCGTTGCGTGCCTGTCTCAGACCGGCGACTCCCGACAACCGGTTGAAAATCGGAATACTCATGCTGATGCCCACATACGATCCCATGTTGTTGTCGAACTGGCTCCGGAAACCGGGATATCCCGAGCGGTGCAGTTCCTTGTAGTACGAGGTAGAGACTCCTCCGAACAGACTGATGGAAGGCACAAGGTTGCCCCAGGTCATCTTCCGCTGCAGGCGGGCACTCTGCTGTCTCAGGGCTGCCTGCCGGAGGGTCGGATTGCCGTAGAGTGCCACACGGAAGATCTCATCCGCATTTTCCGGGGTACACTCCATCTGCTCGCAGACCGCATCGGTCAGCAGGCGGGTATCCAGTACCAGCGTATCGGCAGCCGGATAATTCATGGTCTGTTTGAGTGTCAGCAATGCTGTCCGGAACAGGTTCCGCTGACGGGTCAGCTCATATACGTCCGTAGCCTGCTGCGCCTCCATCTGTGCCACATCAGCCCTTCCCTTGAGTCCCAGTTGTTCCTGATACGAAGTCTTGTATAGCAGGGAGTCACTTTCCGCCAGTTTCTTTTCGGCCAGTAAAGAAGCCCCGTAATAATAAACCGCATCGATGTATGCCTGGAAGGTTTCCAGGGCCGTCTGGTCGTATGCCTCCTGTTGGGCGGCCTTGCCCAGGAGCAGATTGGCCTTTGCCTGGCGTACCTGATTGATCAGGCTGCCTCCGCGGAATATCGATACAGAGGCTTCCACCGAATAACCGTTGTTGAATGTCGACTTCGAAAGATAGGTATTGGTTTCCGGGTCGACCGAACGTCCGAAATTATATTGTGCGCCGATGCTGCCGCTGATGCCCGGGAGGAACTGTCCGATGGCTTTCATGCGGCTGGCCCGGTAGTTGTCCGTTTCCAGTGCCCGCTGTCTGACCGTGCGGTTGTGCGCCACGGCATACTCCATGCAGCGGTCGATATCCCAGATCTCCTGTGCCTGTACGCTGCAAAGACTGCAGCAGGCCAGCCAGAGAATCACATGTCCGATTTGAAACGTCTTTTTCATTTTTGCTTATTTTCTTCGCCGGAGATAAATCAAAATCCGTGCCATAAATGTAAGTCGCTTTGATACAGCGACTTGTTAAATACCGTTCCTGCAGAGATGACAAAAAATTAGACAGCAAGTGTCTAATTTTTTGTCACTCCCAATCCGCCTTCCTTTTTTATCTTTCCTTATCTTTGCTTCGTGCAAAAAATCTGATGAAAATGACAAAACAAGGAACCCTGCTGGTTGTAGACGACAACCGTAACATTCTGACTTCGCTTCAATACCTTTTGGGCGATTATTTCTTCCGCGTACTGACGCTCAGTTCTCCGGTGACACTTCCTACCCTCCTGGCCAAGGAGAAAATCGATGTGGTGCTGCTTGATATGAACTTCTCGTCGGGTATCAACAGCGGAAACGAAGGACTGTTCTGGTTGCGCGAGATCAAACGCCTTTCTCCCCGTACCGGAGTGGTACTTTTCACTGCGTATGCCGATATCAATTTTGCCGTGACGGGCATCAAGGAAGGGGCCTCTGATTTTGTGGTGAAGCCCTGGGACAACACCCGTCTGGTACAGACCTTGCAGGAAACCTATCAGAAAGTCTGTGGCGACAGAAAAGACCCGAAGGCTTCCCGAAAGGCCCCTGCCGTTCAGGAGTCTACCATGTTCTGGGGCAATTCTGCTGCCATACGTCCGCTGCGCATGCTGGTCGAGAAAGTGAGTACCACCGATGCCAATATCCTGATTACCGGGGAGAACGGAACCGGAAAGGACATGCTGGCCCGAGAAATCCACCGCTTGTCGAACCGGCATTCCGGACCGATGGTCTCCGTGGATATGGGGGCTGTGACGGAGTCGCTTTTCGAAAGTGAACTGTTCGGACACGTGAAGGGCTCGTTTACGGATGCCCATACCGATCGTGCCGGACGGTTTGAGGCTGCCGACGGAGGTACCTTGTTCCTGGATGAGATAGCCAACCTGCCGTATCACCTGCAGGCCAAATTGCTTACCGTGATTCAGAAACGGGCTTATGTGA
>OHPB01001573.1_pt1 | contig 11605 bp, 9 predicted proteins | sample 1577621 | NCBI WGS metagenome assembly OHPB01 (sample SAMEA3879577, study PRJEB24766) | human gut metagenome | biome: human-associated habitat; feature: feces | place: USA | collected 1985/1987 | reverse complement strand
TCGGTGGTTCGAATCCACCCCTGCCCACCACTTTTAAGACTCCTTCTGGAGTCTTTTTTTATTACTTATAAAACCCGTTGATAAAATCAACGGGTTTTTGGCAAATTAGTTTTATTTAATAAAGGAAGGGATCGAATCTATATCCTGTTCCGTCATCTGTAACATAAACTCCTAGGTGCCTCAGCATATAATAAGCAACGGTTTCCGAGTCAAATATTGGGACATTACTCTTATTCAGCATTTGCTGCCAATTCTTTCTATCTTTTATATCAGTAACAATCGAGTACACTTTATCATTTTTTATTCTTACTGCGGTATAATTATCATAAGTCTCAAAATTGGATAGAGATTCGTGTGCTTCATCCCTATTTGTAATCATATCACAACTTACAACATATCCATCTTTATCTCGTTGAATATTCCTTACCTCTTGGTGAGCCCATCGCCCCTCCCCACAATCTTGATCTAAGATTATTGTAGATGGTTTTTTATCTGTTTTATTACGATATTCATATTTATATGTAGAAATAGTACCCTTAGAAGAAATACGTTGTCCATATTTATTATAGCCCTCTGTCCAACCGTCATATGTTTTTTCCGTACGGACAACAGTATTTTCATCGGCATTTGCATGAGTTGTATTTATTGTTGCAGGCTTAGTCGTATTTTTATCTATCGAAAATTTTAAAATTGCTTCACTGCCTTTATTATTAGTTACTTTAGCTTCAACTGAACTCTGAGTTCTATGCTGCGAGCCTTTTTCAATTTTGTAACCGTTAGGTAAACCCTTTGACATATCTTCCGTAAACTTACCAGCCTTAAACAGTTCGATAGACTTTTTAACATCAGCTTTTGTATAAGTTTTAGCATCTTTATCATTATTTGCAACATTCAAAAAAGCTTTGTACTGATACTCATTCATTTTGATTGCATCGGCATTTTTCCATTTATTATTTTTCTTATCAAATACAGTCAATTGACCTTTTTCATTAAGCAAATATTTACCGCCATTATTTTCAAATGCAACACCTTTTTCCATTTTTATAAGTTGTGCTTTTCCCTTAACAAAAACGTTAACATCAACTAAACCAATTTCTGATACCATAAATTTCCCCTTTAATTTTATAATCCTCCCTTATATAAAGTTTTTTATTTGCAAAAATTGCCAATGAACCGATCTAAAAATTGGACATATCGCAGACTACAAGAGACATTAAACTATTTTAAACTATACTTCACAATTATTTACAATTATATAGAATTGTATAAAAACCCAAATACAAATTTTAAATTATTAAATTAGCAACTCCGACCTATGTTGCAGCGTTACTAATATAAAAATAATTCAACCTGAGCAGTATTACCTGATTTTTTAAGCTGAGGAAAGAATTCCGCAGATCTTTCAACCGGTTTTCCATCAATAAAATACTGCCAGTTGCCTAATCCGGTAGAGCTGAATACATCAACATACGGACCTTTTTGCGGAGATTTATCTGTTGCACGAAGCTTAAATACACCCTCATTTGTTTTTGCTAAATTAACAGCCTCTATCGGAATATTGCGATATATACCTTTATCACAAACTGTTTTACATGTTAGCTTTTTTATTATTCCATTTAATTTATTAATATCTACTGTCTTTGAAATACCAACAACCCCATCATCAGTCTGCATAGGAATATTTATATTGTAAAATGTGGAATTAGGAGATTTAATACGTTGTACAGTTTTTCGTATAGAGCCATCTGCATTTACACAGGTAAATGTATCTTTTTTTAAATATGTTTTAGCTCCATCTGCCGCTGTTTTTCCTACTTGTTTACCATAAGGTGCAGATTCTCCGGCTGCAAATTTCCAAAGATTTTTCACTAATAAATTTACTTTCATTCCATTATTTCCTAACTTATAGCAGCATATACCATATTTAATAAGAGCGAACATAAATAAAATTGCTAATATTACGCTAAAAAACACAACTTTTTACAAACATTTACAAACATAAGCACAAAGTACGGACTTTGATGTTTTTTAGTTATCATTATATGCGAGGACTGATAATATGAAATGCATACAAGAAATAATTAATAACTATACCATGTTCAATGAGGTCAAGGCAATTGCAATAGGCGGCTCTTCAAGTGCTAAAACATCTGATAATATCTCGGATATAGATGTTTATATATTTGTTAAAAAAGATATACCAATAGAAAAAAGAGCCAAATTAATACAAAAATATTCAACAAAAGCCGAAATTGGCGGAGAATACTTTGGATCCGGTGATGAATTTTTAGTTGATTGTATAAATCAACAATTAGATGTTATGTATTGGAATACAACTTGGTTTGAAAACTCAATCAAAAATGTCTGGGAAAAACATTATCCCTCAAACGGATATACGACTTGTTTTCTATACACTTTAAAAAACTTTGAAATCATATATGACCCCAATAATTGGCTCAAAAATCTTCAAGATAAATTAACTAAGCCTTATCCTCAAAGACTGAAAGAAAATATTATAAAAAGAAACTTTATGCTAATAAAGGACAAGCCGTTTGCATCTTATTATGAACAAATACAAAAAGCCATAAAACGAAATGATATAATTAGCATAAATCATAGAATATCAGCGTTTATTGCAAGTTATTTTGATATTATTTTTGCATTAAATGAAACACTTCATCCCGGAGAAAAGAGACTGATAAACTTTGCAAAAAAGAATTGTAACAGTTTACCCAAAAACTTTGAAGAAAACCTTTTAAAGTTACTTTCCCGGCCTAACAATAAAACTATCGAAATCTTAGATGAGATAATATTAGAATTAAAAAATATAATTTAAAACGTATTAAAATTTCGAGACTATATACCAAATTTCACTAAATAAAAAAATGCACATCACTGCAAGCAGCAGCGAAGCAGTCCGGAAATTTTTATTCAATCCCAAAATAATACTGGATTGCTTCGAAAATCATAGATTTTCTCGCAATGACGATAATGTTGGTGGAAACATTTATATAACTCCCAAAATTTCAAACTCGATTATTATTTTGTTTTGTACTATAATAGAATTATTAAATTAGGAGGTTGTGTTTATGAAAAAGTTTTTACTAATAATGGTTTGTTTAGCATTATCATCGCCGGTATTTGCAAAGACAATAATTGTTCAAAGCATGAGCAGCTTTTCAAGCACAAAACCTCAAAGCAATTTAACCTTCAAAGCTGCTGAAACCAAAGATGTTAAAGAAGGATATACGATTAAACAAGGTACTGTTATCAATTCACGTGTTGAAAAAGTTACCGAACCAAAACGCGGTAAACGAAACGTATATGTAGTTGTACACCCAACAAACTTGAATATTCCTGACAGAAAAGGCAGAGATTTACACGCAAAAATTACACCTTATAAAAAAATGAACAAAAAAAATGCAGCTCAAAAAGGTGCTGTCAGCGCGGCAGGTATTATGCTTCCGGGATTTGCACAACTTTTTTATTTCGGCAAAGGCTTTGCAAATCCTGAAAAAGGCAAATCCAGAATGGCTTCAGGCGGGCGCTGCGCCTACAAAAATTCTCCACTGGTATATATTGAAAAAGGGGACGAACTCTATATTCATCAGGGCGATTACTTAAAGATGAAACTTTATCATAAATAGCCTCATCAAAATATTTTCTTAACATAGAGTAAAAAAAACATAATTTTCACTTGCGCTTTTAAAATTTTTCTATTTTAATAAAAACGGAGTAGAAACTTCTACCCTATTTATTATTTTATAAAGGCCGAAAACATGACACAAACAATTACAGATGAAAAAGAGTGGAGCTTTAAAATAAACCCCTGGGTTACCATGATTCCGGTAATGCTTTCTATATTTATGTTTGCATTAGACGAAACAATATCAAATGTTGCTCTTCCTTATATGGCGGGAACATTTTCAATAAGCCATAATGAATCAACCTGGATTATCACAAGTTATCTTGTAGCAAGCGGTATTGTAATTCCTGCAGTTGATTTTTTCAGCAAGTTAGTAGGACGTAAACAATATTTTTTGTTTAGTATAACTATATTTACCCTTGCTTCAGTCCTATGTGGTCTTGCAACATCAATGCCAATGATGCTTTTTGCAAGAATATTACAAGGTATCGGAGGAGGCGGAATTATGCCGATTGGTCAGGCAATCATCTTTGAAATATTTCCAAAAGAAAAGCTGCCTACCGCTATGGCTGTTTTTGGACTTGGAGTTGTAATGGCACCTATTATGGGACCGGCTTTAGGCGGTTGGATTACCGAAAATTGGTCATGGCCTTTTATATATTTAATAAACATACCGTTTGGAATAGTGACTTTATATCTCGTAAGAAAATATATTGAAGAACCTCCTTATTCTCGTAAACAAAAAGGGGTTTCTATGGATTTTGCAGGATTTGCTTTTCTTGCAATATGGCTTTTGACATTACAAATAGTATTGGACAAAGGTAACGATGCTGACTGGTTCCACGCGGAATGGATCTGCAAAACTTTTGCAATTTCAATGCTTTCTTTTATTTGCTTTATCAGAATTCAGCTAAAAAAGCGAAAAACCGGAAATTCTCTTATTGACTTATCTATATTAAAGAACCATAATTTTGTATTCGGAACACTTGGTCAAGTAGTCTTAATGGGTGTTATGATGGCATCGGCAGCTATTTTACCGTCAATGCTTCAATCTTTGATGGGTTATACGTCATTTCTAAGCGGAATCTCAATGGTTCCACGTGGACTTGGCTGTCTTGCGGCATCTTTTGTATTTGGACTTTTAATGCCAAAAACCGGAGCAAAACCAATAATCATTGCGGGGCTGATAATCTTGGCTATCGGCGGAATGTTATTTGGAGAAATCAACACAAATATTTCTCTTGCAACTATAACAATCCCAAATTTCACCTTCGGGCTTGGAATGATACTTGCAATGGTTCCGCTGTCAAATGTGTCTTGTGCAACATTACCTAACCATTCCCAAACTAATGCGGCAGGGGTTCAGAATTTATTCAAAAATACCGGAGCTGCAATAGGAACATCTATTGCAACAACTATGATTTCAAGATTTTCTCAAATGCATCAAATGATGATGGTTAAAGGATTAAATGATACAAATGAAGTTTATATCAACAGATTAAACGCAATGATTGGTAGTTTTACAAGTCATACGGATTTAGCAACGGCAACACATATGGCACAAACTCAAATATACGGCATGCTTAAACAGCAAGCCACTTTATGGGGATATGTAGAAACTTTCAGATATTTTGCACTTGCAGCCATATTTATACTGCCATTTGTATTCTTCATTGAAGAAACAGTTATTAGAAAACCTAAAAAAATATTTACAAAAGAAAATCAGCAGGTATAATAAAAAAGCTCGGGGCGTTAGCGCAGTTGGTAGCGCATCACACTGGCAGTGTGGGGGTCAGGGGTTCAAATCCCCTACGCTCCATTTTTTTATACACTCTATTTATTTTCAAGCCCTAACAAATCTTTTATAACTTCCCCTGCCATAATCATGCCGGCTACAGGCGGAACAAATGAAACACTGCCCAGAACTGTCTTTTTAGCCGGGTTTTCACTTTCGACAATAACTTTTGGCTCTGCAGGGATTTCCTTTGAATATACAACCTTAACCCTCTTTATACCACGTTTTTTAAGTTCTGTTCTAATAACACGGGCAAGCGGACAGACTGATGTTTTTGAGATATCAGCAACTTCAAACTTTGTTGGATCTAGCTTATTACCTGCACCCATTGCACAAATTATCGGAACATTATATTCTTTAGCTTTTTCTATAAGAGAAAGTTTTCCAACAACAGTATCAATTGCATCTACAACATAATCATACTTTGAAAAATCAAACAACGAAGAAGTTTCAGGAGTATAAAAAGTCTGATAGGTGTTTACAATAACATTCGGATTTATATCTAAAAATCTTTCTTTTGCAACTTCTGTTTTATATTTTCCAACAGTACTATGCGCTGCAATAATCTGGCGGTTAATATTCGTCAGACAAACTCTATCATTATCAACAATATCAATTGTACCAAGCCCGCTTCTAACTAAAGCTTCTGCAGCAAATCCGCCGACACCGCCTATTCCAAATACTGCAACTCTTGATTTTGAAAGTTTTTCAATCCCTTCTTGACCAAGCAAAATCTCTGTTCTTGAAAATTGATTTAGCATAACTTCTCCGTTTTATTTAATAGCCATATTATAAAACAAAGACACTTATAGTGTAAGCTCTTCATATTGACGAAGCGTTTCAGGATTATTTAATAACCCTGCAACCTCATTTTTCATCCATTTAAAAAAGCAGCCTACACCGGAGAACTCAAAATCAGCTTGAGCTTGAGCATTCATAGCATCAGCTTCGGAACTAACATTTACATACTTATTCAAATCAACAGAACTGTCACTTTTAAGATAATTTACATTACAAAATTCATCAAGATATCCCTGCAGCTTAGGAGTTAAAGAACTGTTTTCATCAATTTCGCCAAGAGCTGCTACAACTTTATCTCTAAAAGAAGAATAAGAAAGCTTATACTCAGACTTTAGGTCCTCAAATATTTTATTGAAGCCTTCCATATCATTATTCAGATAAAGCGCTTTAATATTTTCAAAAAATGGCATAGTCTCTGCAGGTAAATTCTGTTTTACCAACCCATCATCACCTGATTCAATAAGATTTATAAACAATTGTTTTTGACCGGCTGCGTAGACTTCACTATATCTTTCAAGCGCCTCATGTCCTAAAGTTTTATGCCGAATAATATTAACATTTTGAATATAGTGTTGAAATTCATGTCTTAACAATGCAAAAAGTTGTTGTTTTGAAACTCCTTCATACACCCCTAAATCTGAGTGAATACACATTATATTTTGCGCCGGAGAATATCCCATTGAATACCCTTTGTTTAAATTGGGGACAAGCATAGCCTGAGGTACAATTTCCGGCGGATATTTCATCTTGGTAATAAGATAATTATAAGAATTTGCAATGAAATCAATTCCGTCAAACTTTGATAATTCCGCAATCTCTTGAGGAGTTATACCCAGAGAATACGGTTTTAATTGTATGTATGCTCTTAAATTATTAACATCATCAACAGTACAATCCTTAAAGACTTTAGCATTTGCAACTTTTGTTGCCATATTTTCCGAAATTTTTTGAACAAAATTTCCGCGAAATGCCAAAGATGAGCTTCTAACCGGGGATAATTCAATATTCATTACTTTTAAACCTTCTTTTTATACATTATTGTTAAACAAGCTGAATATTAAAATTTGCGTATTTGGTAGAATTAAGGTTAATATATTGTTACTTTTGAGGGATTTCCGCTTTTAAATGCTCAATAAATTCATCCCTGTACAAAAAGCCTAAATGCGCGCCGTTATCAATCAAAACAGTTTTATCTCCGGTATATTGTTTTAATTTTTTAAGCTGCGCGGGATTTGTCAGGTAATCAGTAAGCGAATGATAAATTTTATAGTTATCATTATTTTCTAAATACCCCATAATTGAATGCAAACTAACCTCGTAAGATAAATCATCACAAGTTTCATCTTTAGATTCTGTCAGGTATTTCAACGCATAATCCTGATAACTCATATTATTAATTCTGTGATAAATATCACTTTGCTTAGATTTTTCTGCTCCCTCAATTGTAAAAATCAAATCAGATAACTTTTGATGCATTAAAAAACCAGTGATAAGTTTTCCCTCATCTTCCGTAAACGGCAATGAATTTATTTCAACATCAATATTATCTTTTGACTGATAAAGCTTCATAACCTTAGCCGCAGTTAATGCTACCCTTTGTTTTAAATCATCGGAAGACTTATTCCATTCTTCTGAATTTTTATCAATTTGTTTCATCGCATAAATAAGCTCAACCGGCGGGCATATTGAAATAAATTTTGTATTTCCAAGTGTATTATTGCGGGATTCTTTATCTGCCAAAAACAATGCGGTTAAAGCTCCGAACGAAGTGCCTATAAAAACTTTTTCTCTGAACTCACACCCGTATTTTTCAGATAAGTTATCCAGAATTTTTGTTGTAACAAGCTTTAAATTCTCTGCATCGCTAGATGGCAAACCCGGTTTATACCCATCAGGCATACTTTTTACAAATTCCCACTGAAAATGGCTTCCCTGAATTACAACTGAATAACCTTTATCATAAAAAATTTTAGCAAGTAAAACCGAATGACTCGACATAATTCCTTCCCCGATTGATGGATAAATTATCGCAACCGGAGCTGATTTTTTATCTTTTTGCATAATATATCTAAACTTATAATCATCCCTGCCCTCTGCAATATTAACAGAAGATGTCCTGATCCTTTTACTAAAACTCCTATTCCAAATAGAAAGTTCGTTCCAAACGGATTCATCAACTCCCGGCAAATCAAAAAGAGCTGTACGCATAGAATCAACTACAGGATTTTGCGGATTAAACCCGGGTAGATACATATCCGGATCAAGTTTAAATTCTTCCGCACTGTAATTTTTCAAAACAGTTTCATCAATATTTGTACCACCATATAATAAATCCGGAATAACAATTTCTGAAGAAACTTCAAACTTCACAATACTGTCATTTTTTACCGGAGTTTTATCTGGTGAAGACTTTTTAACATCAATAACCGGTTCTTTCTTTTCTTTAGGTAAATCATCAACAACTGGAACATTTAATGAAGATAAAACATCGACTCTGTCTAAATTTGCACATTTTATATAAGTATCAATCCCATAAATCTTTTTTGCAATCTCATAAGGATCAGCATAAGTTGATTCAATCATCTTTATAAGCGGCTGCATATAAGATGTTCGATTAATCGTAAGCCCGGCTTTGACTGCTGCCAATACCGGAGTTGCGATATACGAACCGGGGTTTAATGCAGTATCAAGAATTTTACCCAAAATCCCCCTAAAACAAGTGAAAGACAAAACAGGAAAAACAAAATACTGCCCAGGTTTTAATTTACAACCGGCAAGAGCCTGCTCCATATTCTCGTTTGACTGTTCCATATTAAATAAATGTTTTGCAGGATCATACATTCCCCCAAGTCCAATAATGGTATTGGTAAAAAAGCGGATTGTTTCGATTTTGGAAGTCTCAAAATCCTTTTGCAGCAAGCTGCTTACAAGCCTTATTGGATACTCAATATTATTTGTAATTCCTTTTATTCTGTCCATTCCATATTCAGGCATCAACGAAGACCACAATATATGAATCGGACGCAATGCATATTTATTTAGTCCGGTATTAAAATTAAACATCTTGCGATTAAAACCTTCCCACTTGTCTTCTCCCAAAAACTCATAAGAATAATCCGGATACTTCGTTTCTGCAGCATATACAGATACAGCTAAATTATTAAAAAACAAACATAACAATAATCCAATAACGACAAGACTTTTTTTTGACATTACAACCCTCTTTATATTTTTAAAACAAAATCATTTTATAAAAGAGGAACAGAAATACACATTAGACAATAGAATATCTATAAATAGTAAAACTATCTTTTGTCGAAAAAACAGGTAAAAATATTATTATGAGCCATTAAAAGTAGCATTTTCTAATTCATATTTAACTTTTTTGCCCTTTATTACCGGAGTAAAATATGCCTCAAATACCGAATTTTTCTTATCAAACTTTTGTAAAACCCTGCGAATAACAGACTTAGCGCTATGAAAATAAGTTTTGGTAGCCTCTAATAACGCAATATTTGAATTTTCAGACACAAAGCGTTTTGTTTTATCCAAATCCAAACCGTAGGTATCACTTATTTCATTTGAATCAACTTTTATATCCCGCTTTACATTTCTAATAGGTTTTGCTGCATCTTCAACAATACTGATAGAATGGCCGGTTAATATATAAGATTCCGCACCTTTTTGTCTGTTTAAATCATAAAAAGACCTTGCTATAGGATTTTTTTTGTAGTCTTCATCACGATTTATAAAAAAACGAACTAATCGAGAAAATAAAGGTTTTTCCGAAGCATTTACAGGCTTTACCGAAGCTGCCCTGCCGCTTACAATATTTAAATTATCATTATGCTGCTTATTCAGCCAGCCGATAAGTTTGCGTTGAAGAGTTTTCACTAATTCAACAGATTTAACCTCTACATATTTACCATCCTGATTTTTAACAAAGTATTTAGACGGATGAACAGCCCCAAACACAGGCAGCACCGAAGCATTTAACGCAAACACGTTTGAATAAAACTTCTGAGAGTATAATGAATTAATTTCCATACTGACCCCGACGAATAAACACTTTTATTCAATAATTAAACCACGTAATAAAAATTTTTGCACATATTTTTAGATTGAAATAAAAAACAGTTCACAGAAATTTACAAAAAACAAACTAAAAGGTATAAAAATCAGTTTGATTATGTTAAATTCATAAAGTGTATATGTTATAGGAGGTAATATGAAAAATATTTTAAAATCACTTCTTGCTATAGCGGTTGCGACATTAGGAGTTATGCCGGCGTTGGCATTTCCTGATGTAAGTGATAACTACTGGGCAGCAGGACAGATTAAACTACTCTCTGAACAAGGTGTAATTGTAGGTTATCCTGATGGAACATTCAAACCTGACGATAATGTTACAAGAGCAGAATTTGCAGCAATGGCAATCAGAGCGTTAGGACAACAACATACAAAAGTAGCTCAGCCTGTTCATTTCACAGATATTGACCAGGCACACTGGGCTTATGAAGATATTCAAAAAGCTTTGTATTTTGATTTAATTTCCTGCGACAAATCAGGTGAATTATTCAGACCGGAGGACTCTGTTTCAAGAGCAGAATCTATGACAGTTGCGGTTAATGCACTGACAACAGAATCCATCAGTGCTCAAAAAGCTAAAGAAGTTTTAGAAAGAAAATATAATGATACCGTTTCTATTCCTGAGTGGTTCTTAATACCTGCAGGGAAAGCCGAAATTTTAAATATGATAGTTGTTGCACCAAGCGCAAAATCATCGCTTGATGCAGAAAGACCAGCAACAAGAGCAGAGGTTGCCGCTATTTTATACAACATGATGGAACAAGCAAAGCTAAATCCTAACGCAAAATTAGCAGAAGCAATGAGAAAGAAAACCGGCGAAGGTTTTGTAATTGATAGTGCTACAGTACAAGGAAGCGTTGGAACAATCCCTGCAGGAACAATCCTGCCGGTCAAATTGAATACCTACATCAGCTCTCAATCAACAGAAGGCGGTACAATGTACACAGCAACAGTTCCTCAAAACTATGTTACAAGAGAAAAATTTATTCTTGTAAGAGAAGGAGCTGCCCTAAAAGGTCAAATACTTGATGTCAGACCGGGTAAATACTTTGTAAGAAACGGGGTTTTAGTACTAAAAAATGCACTTATTACAACCGAAAATGACCAAACTACAGGTTTCAGCGCAATAGGCGAAATTAAAAAAGACAGAAACTGGTGGATGAAATTCGTAAGATGGGCATTCAAAGGAGAAAAACTGGAAGTTCAAGCTGAAGGCACAGCTAATATGAAACTTTTACAACCTATAAAAATCGATCTTACTAACGGCTGGATTT
>OHPB01001568.1_pt1 | contig 11636 bp, 7 predicted proteins | sample 1577621 | NCBI WGS metagenome assembly OHPB01 (sample SAMEA3879577, study PRJEB24766) | human gut metagenome | biome: human-associated habitat; feature: feces | place: USA | collected 1985/1987 | reverse complement strand
ATTCGGCGCACTCTACCCATTTTCCCTTTTCAAACCGGTTTTTAGAGGTTCCCTTGACTTATTCAAAGGAATATTTAACCATCAATATTTTGTCTGTATCTGCTTTCTGTAATCGGTAGGCGGAACTCCGACATAAGCACGGAATTTCTTACTGAAATAAAGCATATCGGCAAATCCGAGTGCATCGGCTATCTCACCTACCGACATCAATGTTGAACGCAGAAGATGACAGGCTTTTTTCATCCTTGCGGCATTGTGATACTGCCCCATTGAAATGCCTTTTTCACGCTTGAACTCTGCTGCAAGACGGCTGTAGCTCAGATAGAATTGTTCGCTTATGAGTGCTTTTGAAAAGTCCATGTCCGTCTGCGTGTCAAGGAAAGCGCATATTTTATCCATGACGCTCTCACCCTCAGACTGTTCCAAACATAGGTCGAGCAGGATATCATAAAGCTGTGCATTGGTGCGAAGCTTCCGCATTTTTTTCGAGCTGTGAAAGGCTTTGCACAGCATATAAAGCTTTTCTTCGATAATACTGCCCGCCAATCCGCACGTTTTCTTCGGGAGATAAACTCTCTCTGTTCCTTTTTCATCTTCATCAGGCAAAGAAAAATGGACATATATCCAGCGTGTCCCTTTGAGCGTTTCAATCTTTCCAAAGTGGCGCAGTCCATTTTTCAGAAAAAGCAATTCTCCTGCCCCTATTTCATAGTCAATGTCATTCTCCGATACATACATCACACCGTCCGTAACAAGTATCATAACGTTAAAATCTGCCATTCTGTCCATATGATAAAAGCTATCCGTAGCCGTAAGTATGTCACAGTCGGATACGAGTGGCAGAGTTTTTTCATCCACTGATACAAGTGCAATAATATTCTCCATATAATCAGAACTTTTCTCCATTTAAAATATTGTTTTATAGTATTATAATACATATAAGCTTAAAAGTCAACAAGGAGGAGCAAGCTTATGAAAACACAGAAGCAGATTCCCGTTACTTCATACAAGGCATCGGGATTTACGGAAAAATATCAGAATATCGTCCACAGCACTGTCATTCCATATCAGTACAGTGTGCTTTGGGACAAGGCTGACGGTGCGGAAAAGAGCCACGTTGCCGCCAACTTTATCAACGCCGCAAAGGCTCTCAGAGGTGAAGACCCCGGGGACGGCTTTTACGGAATGGTCTTTCAGGACAGCGATGCTTACAAATGGCTCGAAGCAGCGGCTTATGCGGTCGCAGACAAGCCTGATGAAAACCTCGAACGGCAGGCTGACGAGCTCATTGACCTTATCGCCGATGCGCAGGACAAGGACGGCTATCTCAACACATTTTTCACTATAAAGGACACGGAAAAGCGCTGGACAAATCTGCTCGAGGGTCATGAACTGTACTGCTCGGGACACCTCATCGAAGCCGCCTGCACTTATTACGAAGCAACGGGAAAGCGAAAGCTTCTTGATATTGCCGTAAAAAACGCCGAGTGCATCTATGATCGTTTCGTCATGCAAAATACCGAGGGTATTCCTGGACACCCCGAGATCGAACTTGCCCTGCTGAGATTATACCGTCTTACCGAAAACAAGCATTTTCTTGAACTTGCCAAAAAATTTATCAACGAGCGAGGAAAAGCTCCCGACTTTTGGGCGAGAGAAGCGAAAAAGCGCAGTTGGAGCGTTTGGAACAGCGACCCTTGGGGCAATGATTACCGACAGAGTGCAAAGCCTGTCCGTGAACAAACCGAAGCTGTTGGGCACGCTGTCCGCGCAGTATATCTTTACACGGGAATGGCTGACCTCGCCGCCGAAACAGAGGACAAAGAGCTTTTTTTTGCAGCTTGCCGCCGCTTGTGGGAAAACATCGTCCACAGAAAAATGTACATAACGGGCGGCATAGGCTCGACCGTTCAGGGCGAAGCCTTCACAGTTGACTACGACCTGCCGCCCGATACGGCTTACTCCGAAACCTGCGCAGCAATCGGCTTGATATTCTTTGCGGAAAAGATGCTTGAAAACGAGATAAACGGCGAATACGGCGATGTTATGGAGCTTGTTTTCTACAACACCGTCCTCGCAGGAATGCAGCTTGACGGAAAACGCTTTTTCTATGTAAATCCGCTTGAAGTTGACATCGGCATTTCGGGAAAAGCCTGCACACATTCACATGTTCTCCCTTCACGCCCGAAGTGGTATGCCTGCGCATGCTGTCCTCCGAACGCAGCAAGGCTCATCGGCTCTATCGGAAAATATGCTTACGGTGAAAAGGGCGATACTGCTTACTGTCACCTTTTCACATCGGGAAAAGTAAGCTTTTCAAACGGAATGAAGCTTGAATGTACGACCTCTTATCCCTATGATATGACGATAAAATACAACATTTCGGGTCGCGGAAAAGTCGCTGTTCGCATACCGAAATGGAGCAGGGAATTTTCGCTCAAAGTCAACGGCAAGGTTACTTCGGTCATTCCCAAGAATGGATATATTTACATTGATGTAGACGAAAAAGCTAAGATCGAGCTTGCCCTTGACGGAACTCCGAGATATGTAAGAGCGTCAAACAAAGTTCCAAGACTTACGGGAATGACAGCGCTTATGAGAGGTCCTCTCGTTTACTGCTTTGAGGGCACGGACAATGATGATGTAAGGTCGATACGCATTGACAGGAGTCAGAAGCCTTTTGCCGGCGAATTTGAACCCGATCTTCTCGGTGGAACGATACAGCTCACAGCAAAAGCTTTCCGTGCAGAGGACTGCGACGATCTTTACAGCTGCGAAGCTGAAAAACTTACTCCGTGTGATGCGGTCGCTGTCCCCTATTACACATGGGGCAATCGCGGCGAGAACGATATGAGGGTTTGGATGAATACCATATAAAAACGAATCGAATCCTATAATTTAAGGGGAAATATTTATGCGAACTGAAATAGAACTTAACAACGGATGGCGCTTTGCTAAGATATATAATCTGGGAATAAGCGAAAACGATGCAGTTACCCCCGAATTTGACGATTGCTCATGGGAAAGGATCTGCCTGCCTCACACTTTTAATGCAACTGATAGTGTAACAAGCAGCTATTATAAAGGACTGACCTGTTACCGCCGAGATTTGGAGCTTTCGACAAAATACAAGGGCAAGGCACTATACATTGAATTTGGGGGAGCCAACACTACTGCTAAAGTGTTTGTGAATGGCTTTTTTGCCGGAAAACACGATGGAGGCTATTCTGCTTTTCGCATAAACATAACAAATTATGTACACTATGACAGAAAAAACCAAATTGCAGTCCTTGTTGACAATTCACCCACAAATTACATTGCTCCAATTACTGAACAGGGCGATTTTACAAAAATGGGTGGATTGTACCGAGAAGTTAAATTAATTGCCGCCGAACCTGTTCACATTGCACTGGAGGACAGTGGTTCCTGCGGAGTCTACATCACACCACATAATATTACATCAGACAGCGCAGACATTGATGTACTGATAAAGCTTGATTCCGCCAGCGACATAGAGGCAAAGGCCGTAATTTTTGCCCCGGACGGAAAGCCTGTTGCAGAGATGTGTGGACATACAGAAAGCGACAGGCTTACACTTTCGAAAAAAATATCTGCTCCGCAGTTGTGGGATGGTGTAAACTCTCCCTGTCTGTATCGTGCCGAAGTCACCCTGTTTTATGGGGACAAAGCAACAGATATGGTATCCGAAAATTTTGGCATAAGGACATATCATATTAACCCTGAGGATGGTTTTTTCCTTAACGGAAAGTCTTATCCTCTTCATGGTGTGAACTATCATCAAGACAGCTTTGAAAGCGGCTGGGCAATGACAAATATCCAACGTGAACGTGATTATGGAATTATTCGTGATATGGGTTGCAACGCTGTAAGAATGGCTCATTATCAGCATTGCAGTCAGGAATATTCACTGTGTGACGATTTCGGTATTTGTGTCTGGACAGAGATAGGGATTATAAACAAAATGTCTCCGGATGAAAGCGAATGTCACATTCTTGCAGATGGCTTTGCAGAAAATGCAAAACAGCAGCTTATTGAGCTTATCAGGCAGAATTACAATCATCCATCAATCATCTTATGGGGAATATCTAATGAACTTCACCAAATGTCTGATGAAATTTTTGCTTTATACCAAGAACTTTATGAGCTTGCCTGCAAGGAGGACAACACAAGGCTGAAAACTTATGCAGACAATCAGTTCTATGGCAGATTTTTGCAGCTTCCCGCAGATGTCGTAGGATATAACCGTTATTTCGGTTGGTATAAGGAAGCGGGCGATGCAGAACATTTCGGAGAATGGCTTGACTTATACCATAATTCAAAGGAAAAACGTCCGATATGCATTTCTGAATACGGCGGTGGCGGAGCCCTAACACAGCACAAGGACAGCATAGACTGGCTGAACGATATTGACCCGAATGGAGCTCGTCATTATGAAAATTATCAGTCACAGCTTCACGAAATTGTTTGGCGGCAATTTTCTGCAAGAAAATATCTTTGGGCAGCATTTGTATGGTGTATGTTTGATTTTCCTTCCAGTGGTCGTGAAGAGGGCGATACGATAGGACAGAATGATAAGGGTCTATGCACGAGAGAACGCATACCCAAAGATGCGTATTTCTTTTACAGGTCTGTATGGAGCAGTGAGAAAACTATCTACATTACTGAGCGCCGTCATAACGTAAGGCCTTGCAATGTACCATTTATAAAGATATATTCAAATGCACAAAGTATTGAACTTATCGTGAACGACAAGTCGCTTGGCATAATAAAACGCAGCGAATTGCCAAATAGCAATGATACTGTTTTTGTATGGAACAATGTTAATATAAATAAAAATGAGAAAAATACTGTTACTGCAAAAGCGACATTTGATGATGACACGATAAAGTATGACAAAGTTTGTTGGTATGGCGAATAACAGAGCAAATGTAAAGATTCAATCATAAGGTCACCTCTAAAAACCTTGTTTGAGTGAAAATGTGTATAGCACACCGCCTGCTTCTTCAAACCTCCTCGTAAGGCATACAGCCTTACTTCGTCGGCTTTCATCGCATTCGGCGCACTCTACCCATTTTCCCTTTTCAAACCGGTTTTTAGAGGTTCCCATAACGAACATCTATATTGCAATAGAAAAAGCGTTACCTATCGAATTGAAAGGTAACGCTTTTTTTTATGCTCTGTTTAGCCTGCTAAGCTTTTTGACAAATAAAACGGAAATAATAAGCACAAGCGGAAATACACAGCCTGCAAACATACCCTTTTGAATATTATCTCCTGCATTTTGGGAAATACTACCCACAACTGCAGGCCCGAGTGCACCGCCCATATCTCCTGCCATTGCCAGAAGTGCAAACATGGCCGTACCTCCCGAAGGTATCTTAGCCGAACAGATGCTTATAGTTCCGGGCCACATTATTCCTACCGAAAAACCGCACACTATGCAGCCGACAAGTCCCAGCAGAGGTATCTCCGACAAAGATGCTGTAATATAGCAAGCAAAACAAAGAGCCCCCGAACCGATCATAAATTTCATAAGATCAATTTTTTCACCATATTTTCCGTACAATGACCGGCTTATACCCATTGTAACGGCGAACATACACGGGCCTGCGATATCTCCCATTGATTTGGAAAGACCCAGTGCAGATTCTGTAAACGCAGATGCCCACTGTGCCATCGAAAGTTCAGATGCACCTGCACATACCATAAGCAGAATGGAGAGCCAAAACAGCGGAACTTTAAGCAGACTGCCAATACTCATTCCCTTACCGCCCTCTGTCGGATGCTCGATTGGACATACTGCAAAATTGAATACATTATATAGCGGAATTATCGCCCAGATGCAGGAGAGCCATTTCCAGTTCTCTATCCCGAACAGTGCAAAGAACAGCGTTGAGAGCAGTATGACTGCGACCGACCCCCAGCAGTAGAAAGAATGGAGCAGGCTCATTGCCGCCTCCTTATGCTCAAAAGGGCACGCCTCAACGATAGGGCTTACAAGCACTTCCGTAAGACCGCTGCCTATGGCATAAAGTACTGTACTGATTATTATTCCTGCAAACGGATCGGGTGTGACCTGCGGAAGAAAAGCAAGTCCGATAAGTCCGACCGCCGAAAGCAGCTGCGAACCAACAACACAATTTCTGTAGCCTATAGTATCTGCAAAACGTGCACACAAAATATCAACAATAAGCTGTGTAATAAAAAACACAGATGAGATAAGCGCTATTTTTCCTAAAGAAATATTGTAATTATTATGAAAAGTAAGAAACAGCAGCGGTGCAAAATTTGCAGCTATTGCCTGTGTAACAAATCCCAAGTAACAGGCTATCAGCGTTTTTTTGTAATTCATATTTACGTTCCTTTCATTTTATTGAATAATAGCAGTATAAGGTAATTCTATTGTTTTCGCACAGACCTTTTTACCTTATTGCAGTATTATAGTTTATATATTATGTAAACAGCTTCTCCGCCGATATTTCGACGGAGAAGCTGTTTCTTAATTAAGTGATATTTTTAAACCAATCGATAATTTATCCGATCTTCTTAAATACAGGCATAACATCAAGAGGTGCGGGAACGGTGACGGTCTGACCGCCGCTGTAGATCTTCTTGTCGGAGATGCTCTCCCACTGACCCTTTGGCAGATATACACTGCGCTCTCTTGCGCCAAGCTCAAGCACGGGAGCAACAAGATAATCGCTGCCAAACATATACTGCTCGGGAAGTTCCCAGCACTTTTCATCATCGGGGAACTCAAAGAACATTGTGCGGATAATAGGCGCGCCTGTCTTTGCGGTTTCTTCCATAAGTCCTGCAATATAATCCTTCATGGAAAGACGGATATCCAGCCACTTCTTCATGATCTCATAGGCTTCCTCACCGTAGCTCCAGAGCTCGTTGGGGTGACCTGTGTAAAGATATCCGCCGCCGAAATCACGGTCATCAAGCTTGGGGATATCCCAGTCGGGGCCGCGGTTTCCGTGCATGCGCAGGATAGGGCAGAACACTCCGTACTGATACCAGCGTATGAGAAGCTCCTTGAAATCGGGGTCGTCCCAGTTGTCTGTCATAAATCCGCCGATGTCAGTGGTCCACCAGGGAATGCCTGCAAGGCCCATGTTCTGACCAGAGATGACCTGATCCTTAAAGGACTCAAAGTTGGACTGAACGTCGCCTGTCCAAACAAGTGTTCTGTACTTCTGGCTTCCTACCCATGCGGAACGGCAGAGGTTGACTGCCTCATGGTCGCCCTCGGCTTCCTGTCCGTTATAGAATGCCTCAACATACTTCTTGGGATATTCGCAGCCCACCTTTGAGCCACGTCCGGTATAGTAGCGGTAGTTTTCAAAATCGTACGTGGTGCTGTCAGGCTCGGAGTTGTCCAGCCAGAAAAGGTCGATGCCCCAGTCACGGTAATTCTGCTTGCACTTGCTCCATACAAATTCCTGAGCTTCGGGATTGAAGAAATCAACCGTGCCGCAGTCGCCCTCATAATCATAGGTCTGCACCGAACCAACATCGGTGGTGCTCATGAGAGCCTTCTGCTCCATTTCATAATAGTTCTCGCTACGCTTATCCACAGACGGCCATACGGATACCATGACCTTGGTTCCCATGGCATGAAGCTCATCGGTCATTGCCTTTACAGCGTCCCTGCTCCAGTATTTCTCGTCAAATCTCCAGTCGCCCTGATGCGGCCAGTGGAAAAAGTCGATAACGATAACGTCAAGCTTGATGCCCAGCTCCTTGTATTTTCTTGCGACCTCAAGCACCTCATCGGGAGTGCGGTAACGGAGCTTGCACTGCCAGAGACCAAGATAATCCTTGCTCATAACAGGCGCCCTGCCCACGCATTCGGTGTAGTTGGTCACGATCTGAGCGGGAGTATCGTCGGCGGTTATCCAGTAATCCACCATATCGCTCTCATCGGATATCCACTTGGTGATGTTGGTTCCGAAAGCCGCCTCGCCTGTTGAGGGGTTGTTCCAGAGCATGCCGTAGCCCTTGTTTGATACCACAAAGGGAACGCTTACCTGGGAATTTCTCTGCTCAAGGGGAAGAACAGAGCCTTTAAGGTCAAGTATAGGCATCTGGTACTGACCCATACCGAACAGCTTTTCCTTGGGGTCGGACTCGAAGCGGACGGTTATCTTAAAGTCATCGGAAGCAAGTCCCTTGTATTCACGGGATCTTATCTTGTAGCAGATAGCCTCCTTGCGTATGGAGCCGTAATAATAGCTGTAATATTCCTGCAGGATAAGCTCATTGTCCTTGTAAAAGCAAATAATGCCCACGCCGTTTACAGTGGCTTTGATCTTTCCGTTCACTATCTCAGCCGTTTCGCTGCCCTCGGCAATGGTCACCTTTGCGCTGTGTGCCACGTTCTCGGTAAGAGCATGAGCGTCCTGGGGGAGCTTTTTCAGAAGGGTGGTCCTCACACGAAGAGCATTGTTGCCCCAGCCCTCTATGCGGATAGTTTCATTTCTCGACCGTGCAATAAGTGCGCCGTTTTCTTCAGTAAATCTTATCATTTTAATACCTCCGTAAAATTTCCGTGTTGACTGTTCACTGAATTTATAGTATAATTATAACATCAAAAAATACGGATAGGTATAAATATAATGTCCAAAACTATGAAAATATCGTCAAGTGAGGAAACGTAATGTCTATTTTAGATTACAGTGTGCTGCGTAATGAGGATTATGGCACAAATCCGCCTTTTAAATCAGATGAAACGGGACTGCACGGAGATGCCGAATTTCCGATAGCCGTATATCATGCCGATGTCACAAACAATTTTGTAAGCTGGCACTGGCATGAGGAGCTTGAATTCGGATATGCGGTCGAGGGCAGCGTGCTTATGGAATGCGGCAAAAACAAGCACATACTGAACAAAGGCGATGTTTATTTTATCAACAGCAACACCCTTCACGCCATGTTTAAAGCGGAGACGGGTCAAAAAAGCGTGTTCCGCTCTGTTGTGATGCATGGTTCCATAGTGGGCGGAAAAGAGGACAGCATCTACCATCGGAAATATGTTGCGCCCATAACGGGCAACAGCGGACTGCGTGAGCTGATATTCACCCCCAAGGACGGCAGCTATTCAAAGATACTGGGGCTGCTCACAAACATCTGGAACACGGAAAATATCAGAGTGCCCAATCACGAGCTTATAGTACGCAACGAGCTTTCTGAGCTTTTCCGGATACTTATCCATCTGTCGGAAAAGAATATGTCGGCGCGCCCTGCCGCAAGTATTGCCCAGGAAACAAGGCTCCGTGACATACTGCTTTTTATCCACGACCATTACGCTGAAAAGATCACTCTTGATGACATGGCAGCCGCCGCATTCATCAGTAAAAGCGAGGTGCTCAGGTGCTTCAGGAACATAACGGGTCAGTCCCCGTTTGAGTATCTGAAAAATTACCGTCTGCGAAATGCGGCGTACATGATACAGAACACCTCCGACCCCATAAACACCATCTGCGGTCTTTGCGGCTTTGACGACCACAGCTATTTCTCCAAGGCTTTTAAGGAAGTTTACGGGTGCAGCCCAAGGGAGTTTAAGAAATAAATAATAAAAACAACGTAAAATCAGCATTTTTGACCGTAGATACTCTGTGATTACAGGCGTTCCCGTGGCAAAAATAATGTTCTTCTCGCCGTAATTCTCGTTCAGGAACTGCGTTTTCATAAGAATATCCTCGCTCTTTTGAGCAGGAGTAGTCTGAACTCCCGAAACCCTGCTCATCTTCGATACCACAAGACCGTTTTTATAGTTATGGGCTTCGTCAACCACAAGGCTGTCAAAGCCTGATAGTCCTCAACATCAACCCAAGAAACACCGATACGGGCGGACATATCGCCAGCTTCGAGTTTCGGCGGCAAAACGGACGTCAGAGCCGTTACGTTCCGCTGATAATCGGGATTGTCCTTTGCATAGAGTTCAGCGGTGCGGAGTTTTTCACGGACATTTCCCGACTAATATTCGGACGTTTCCTCCCAACCTTCAATCGGATTGTCCTCGCTTGTTTTAAGCGGATTGAGGTATATCAGGTCGTCCGCTTTCAGCACATCAATCACCGCCTGCGGCTCTTGACCGCACAACTGCGCCATATACGGAATATCCATTTTACCCCGTGTATCAATGGAAACCTGCATAGCCTCCTGCGGAGTATCGACGTGGGTAATCTCGGCGGTATACTTGACGGTACGCTTGGTGAAGAAATCGGGCTTTTCAATAGTCTTTTTCTCCTCGTCAACGATTTCCAAAGCACACAGCGAGTTGTAGTCATCGTCCTTGCCGAAAACCTATTCGTTTGCGCTGTCGTTGACATATCTGAATATGAACCACCCGCCCCATTATGAGGTGGGTGGTTTTTGCATCCGTATTCTTTGTTTAATGCGGCTCAAATTTTGACTTTACTTTTGCTCCTTCTTAGCAGTATTGCAGTTTCTGCCGCAGTACCGTACTTAAAGTATGGTAACCTCTAAAAACCTCCTTCACGGCAGATTTCTATGACTTATATCATCTGCTTCGTTGTCAAACCTTGAAATACATACAGTATTACTGCGGTTTGACGCCTAGCATCTGATATAAGTCATGTACGAAATCTGCTCGTGTCCCGGTTTTTAGAGGTTACCTTATAACACAAAGCCGCTATTTTTCAATGGAAAAAACTCTTTCCTCCCGAAAGAAGAAAAAACAGCAGCCCGAAAAAGAAAAAGCCGCGCAAGGTCTGACCCCTGCGCGGCTGAAACGCATTGAATGTATCAGTTTATTTGAGCAGCTTGTTTTCCACCCTGAAATAGTCCACGTCGACATAACCTCCCGACTGCTTTGTCGGGAAATTGAATATCGCGTAACGGTATCCCATAAAATGCAGACCGTAATAATTCATTTGCAGCGTTTTTCCTATTTCCGTCCAGTTCTCGCCGTCGAGGCTGTAATAGAAATACGCCTTGTCCGCCGCGTTTTTGTAATCGCAGTCGACCCGCAGATACACTTCGTTTTCCGTTATTTCGACCCTTTCCGTTTCAAATTCCTGTTCAACGTCGTCGTTATCGTCATACCAAACCGTTACGATATATTTTTTCCCGTCCTCGATTTTTACGGCGACATAACCGTATTTTTCCGCGAAGGCGGCAAGCCCCGCAGTATCGCCATCTTTCATTTCCGAAACGTCGAGCTTTATATATCCGCCGCATTCCGGTCCGAAGGTTCGCTGCGAAATGGTGTTTCTCGCATCGGCAACAGTGTCGCAGACATTGACCGTTCTCAGCCTCAGATAGCCTTCTCTCTCGGTGAGCGACCAGAGGCGGTTGTCGGGATTGTGGTTCCATTGCCATTCCAACGCGAGGTTAGAGCCGTTATAATCGTTCTCGCCCGCTTCCTCGGGCGTGTCGGCAAAGTTGTGATAGGGTCTCACTATCTGTGAGTTGATAAATTCGTCGCTTGTGACGATGCCCTTTTTCTCGTGACCCGCGACAGGAATCTTGGCGGTCCTGGGCACCTTTCCGTCAACGCCGACGACTGGCCAGCCGTCCTCCCATGTCATGGTCGACAAAACGGGAGCTCTGCCCACCGCCCCGTGATCCTGAAATACAAAGCA
>OHPB01001563.1_pt1 | contig 11659 bp, 9 predicted proteins | sample 1577621 | NCBI WGS metagenome assembly OHPB01 (sample SAMEA3879577, study PRJEB24766) | human gut metagenome | biome: human-associated habitat; feature: feces | place: USA | collected 1985/1987 | reverse complement strand
TTGGATGGAGTGAAACCAATGATGGGGAGTAAATATGTCCAAAGTCGTATTGGAGAATCGTTCTGTCAAGCCGAGAGTTTCTTGAAAGAAGGTCGCAAGGTACTGTTTACTGGTAGTCCATGCCAAATCACAGCCCTACACAATTACCTGCACAAGGATTATCCCAACCTGCTGGCTGTTGATTTTCTCTGCCATGGTGTTCCAAGTCCTGGAGTTTGGCGTCGTTATATAGATGAAATGTTCACTTATGCCACCCATATGGCGGCCAAAAAAAATACAGTTTTTCCTTCATCCATAATGTCCGTGCCTGTGATAACAAACATAGAGTTTAGAAATAAACCTCTGAACGGCTGGAAAAAATACTGCTTTTTTGTCCGTGGATCTGCTTATTCCAAAGTGGACACAAATGCAGTTTTGTTGTCAGAGATTCACCAAGACAACCTTTTTATGAAAGGGTTTCTCGCAGACTTGTATCTACGCCCGAGTTGTTATCGTTGCAAATGCAAGAACGGCGTTAGCCACAGCGACCTGACGATTGGCGACTTTTGGGGAATAAACCGACTGATGCTTGATTTTGATGATGACAAGGGGGTTGGACTTGTGCTGTTGAATACGGACAAGGGAAAAGCTGTGTTTGATACGCTAGACATTGAAGTACGGACGTCTTCTTTGGAAGATGCAAGACGTTTCAATAGCGGATTTAATGAAGATGTGAAAATATCCCCCCAACGGAATCGATTCTTTAAAGGATTTGTGCGTAACAGAAATATGGTCGGATTAATTGGGGACACAATTCGAATACCTGTTTACAGGAAAACAAGTTGTAAATTAAAAAATCTTATTCGGAAAATGACAAAAAGATGTTCAATAATAAAATGGTAAGTCTACATTTCATAAATAATAACCAATCATAAACTAATAATCCAATTATAAATATAGAATTTGACAATTTATCATATACAAATAAATGTAGAAGTGAACTATGAAAATAGGAATTATAACTTTATGGGAAAGTTCTGATAATTACGGTCAGCAATTACAATGTTGGGCGTTGCAGGAAGTTCTACGTGAATTAGGTCAAGATCCATTTTTAATTCGTTATAATACAGCATTAAAGCCCTCACTTTCCAATAGAATTAAGTCAAAATTGAATTCTATTATTAAAATTATATCAATATATCAATTAATTAGAAAGATTTACGAACGAAAAAAAAATAAAAACAAATTAAGATGGCAATCTGAATACAAGAAAAAAAATAATTATAGAGATTTTGCAGGATTTAAAAAGCAATACCTAACAATATCACCAGAAATATATGAAGATGTAGAAGCTTTGCGATCAAACCCACCACAAGCTGAAATTTATATCGCCGGGAGTGATCAAATTTGGTCATATCCACTTTCTTATGAAGAGAGCAAAGCATATTTCCTTGATTTTGGAAGCGAAAATATTAAACGAATCGCATATGCGGCAAGTTTTTCTTTAACTGAATATCCGGAAAACTTAAAACCTGTATTACGACATTTATTAAAACGGTTTGATGCAGTTTCTGTAAGAGAAGATACAGGAGTTTCTATTTGCGAATCGGTTGGAATTAAAGCAGAATTGGTCGTAGATCCCACTATGCTCTTGGGAATAAATGATTATAAAATGTTGATTCAACAAAATCAACTAAAAGAAGACGATTCAAATTATATCTATGTTTACCACTTAAACATTGAAGACAAAGAAGAAATACATTGGGAAGAAGTTAAGAAACTGGCATTGAATAATACTTTGAGTTTGCGGGTAACGACATCATCTGGTCAATTAATCGGAAGAGAATTGTTGGATGGAGTAGACTATGAGTATTCAACAATACCACAGTGGTTGTCCAATATTTCGAATGCAAGATTTGTTGTCACAACATCATTTCATGGTGTCGTGTTTTGTCTCATTTTTCACATAAACTTTATATGGTTTCCACTGATGGGGAAGCGCAGTAACGGAAATTGTCGGGTAATAGACTTATTAAAATCCATAAATCTTAGCAACCACATATTTTCTGAAATTAATACTTTGGAAAAAGTCTATACCCTGCCCATTGATTGGGATGTTGTAGATATTAAATTGAACTCATTAAGAGGGTTGTCTCTTTCTTTTTTACAAAAAGCTTTAAATATTTAAAAAGATGAAAATAGCTTTTTATCTTCCAAACTCATCAATATCTAAAGTTGATTTTTCAAATGTGGATAAAGGAAATCCTGGGATTGGTGGTTCAGAGTATTCTGTAATATTAATAGCCTCAAATCTTTGCAAGCGGCACATACATGAAATTATCGTTTATTGCGATAAGGAATCTATATTCCCCGTCTCCTTAAATTGGCAGGTTTGTAAAGATTTTATAGGAGCCATAAAGTTAGTAATCCAACAACACATTGATTATCTTATAGTTGACGGAAAGTTGTTGACAGAAGAGATTCTATGCAGATTTTCCAACGTTAAGTTCATCGCTTGGGCAAACACTTTCATACCAGAAAAAGTCCAGGATGTATTTGCAAAAATGGATAATGTAGTCAGAATAGTAAATGTTGGCAAGGAAGAATTGGAACAAACAAAAGATCATCAAATATACGAAAAGTCCACTTTCATTTATAATGCAGTACCGACAAAAATTCTCGACAGTTTTCCCAACATCACTCCGAATGCAGAACGTAACCTAAACGTGTGTTATATAGGAAGCTTACATGCGGCAAAAGGTTTCCAGTATTTGGCTAAAGCATGGCCAAAGGTTATAGAGGAAATACCTGAAGCTCAGTTATATGTAATAGGTTCCGGAAAGTTATATGGGCGTAATGCCAAACTCGGCAGATGGAACATTGCGAGCGAACAATTTGAAGACTCATTTATGCCCTATTTAACCAAGGGCGGTAAAATATTACCATCTGTGCATTTTCTGGGAATATTAGGGAATGAGAAATATAAAGTACTAGAGCAATGTAAAGTAGGTGTGCCAAATCCCAGTGGAATCTCCGAAACTTTTGGATATACAGCAGTAGAAATGGAATTTATGGATTGTCAGGTAACAACAATAAAGTGCCCTGGATATATAGATACCGTATGTCAAAAGGAGAATTTATACGATAATACTGATGAACTTTCTATGTTCATTATCAAGTTGCTAAGAAACGATTTTCATGATAGGTCTAAAGTCTTAGAATACATAGAAAAGTTTTCTGTTATGGAAGTTGTTAACCGATGGGAAGATTTCTTTAATGTACTGTCTGAGTCTAACATCAAATTGAGGACTAAAAGAGGCCTTCGATATCATGTGATGATATTTGTTTATCACTTAAATCGCATAAAATATCTGAGCAAAAAGACAATCAAAGTCTTTTTCAAGAAATAAGCTTGCAAGTTATTATTTATGATTAACGATAGAAAAGTAATATTCCTGAGCATATTATTATTCCACACATTCTTTGTTTATATCGGAGATTTAGGAAGTGTGGTTGGAAGAGTTATTCAAGCGGTATGTCTCTTTTTCTTCATCCTCAACTTTAATATTCGAATAAAGCTGTGGTTTAAGCCTTCGTCTAATAAAAAATTATTCCGGCTTTTACTATTCTATATTGCAGCAATAATAGTGACATCATTATTGAGCCGGTCAATAGATTTATCATACTTGAGAAGCTTTAGGATTATTTCTGTAAAAGATGAATATACCCCCGCGTCTTATTCCATGGGGATAATGACTTCGATAGTGGTATTTATGTATTTTACTTTTATTGAATATTTGAATACAATAAACAAAACGTATTTAATGGCCAATGTGTTTTATAAGTTGTGCCTGTTTTATTGTATCATTTCAGATCTTGCTTCATTTGCTGTAGGGATAGATAATCTACAAATAATTGGAGGCGGAAAATTCGCATTGTCTTATTTACATATTTTTTTAGTAGCATTTTATTATCTGAGGAATTCAACGTCCAATCGTACTGTTCCAATAAAGAAATACTATGGATATATTCTGTTCGCAGTGGTTATATCTATTTATACAGAGTGTACAACAGCCCTTATGGGTTGCATGATTGTAGCTATAGTCTTTATGTTTAGGAAATTTTTTCATGACAAAGTATTTAGGCCAAAGGTCTTGCTTGTGTTATTAGCTATATGTGCGCTTTTCCCCATACTCGTTACCTATATTATTGACAATCCATATGTCTCGTATTTTATTGTAGAAGTTTTAGGTGAAGATCACACTTTAACAGGTAGGCTCGGCATATATGAAACCCTCGGAGAAGTTATGTTACTGAGACCGATTTGGGGATTTGGAGTGGGCAATGGACACTACATCATGGCCTTCTTGTACGGAACTGCAAATGCTCAAAATGGTGTTGCTAATCTGATTTTGGAACAAGGCGTTTTGGGGCTAATTTCAGTTATAGCTCTGTGGATAACCTGCATGAATGAAGTGACTCATAAAAATAATATGGATACTGTTTTTGGAGTATATGCCATTATCCTAGCCTTAATAATAATGTCAATGGCTGAAATAACAGTGGACACTAGATTTGTAGTTTTCACTTCACTTCTCTTGCTAAGTAGCGCCCGCTCGAAAGTTTATACTAAAAAACAAATGCTTGCATGAAAACCTGCTGTTTCATCATTCCCTATTTCGGAAAATTCCCCAATTACTTTCCCCTTTTTCTGAAGACTTGTTCTTGGAATAAAAACTTTAGTTGGTTAGTAATAACAGATATTGAGACGCGTTATGACTATCCGGATAATTTCAGGGTTGTAAAGATGACATTTGCTCAATTAAAAGAGTTAATACAATCTAAGTTTGATTTCCAGATTGCTGTAGATTCACCTTATAAACTCTGCGATTATAAACCCGCATATGGCTATATTTTTGAGGAATACCTACAGGGTGTCGATTTTTGGGGGCATTGCGACGTGGACACGTTGATGGGAGATTTATCTGCATTCATAACACAGGAGTTACTTGAAAAGTATGAAAAAATATTTTGCATAGGGCACATGGTTCTCTATAGAAATACCTTTAAGAATAATCGTGTGTTTATGTCAACATACAAAGGTGCTGAGCTTTACAAACGGGTCTTCTCCACGAATGACATATGCTGGTTTGACGAAGAATATAAAAACGACCATAATATAAATGAAATTTTTATTTCCCAAAATAAAAAGGTGTTTACCACAGATTATTCATTGAATCTAAGGATATTACCAACCAAGTTTGTAAGAAGCAGATATTTAGGTCTACAAAATTGCAAAGAGAACCACGGCTATAAGGTGGAAAAGTATAGACGTGCAATTTATTCTTGGGAAAAGGGGCATGTTTATAGATATTATATCTTAGATGGCCAAATAAAGCGGGAGGAATTTTTATATGCTCATTTCCTGCGTCGAAAAATGGAACTTGATCAGCGTGTAATCGGCCTGGACATATTTAAGATTATTCCTAACAAGTTTCTTCCTCTTGAATGTTATCCAATATCTCTTGATAATTTTTGGAAGATAAAAAACAGTAGCTTGACATTGCACTATTTTCGTGTAAAAATACAACCTAAATTAAAAAAATTACGCAAACAATTCCAGGTCAATTTCTAATGCCGACATTGTGCCTGCCATTAAAAATATAAATTGCTTGACTCAACATGGCTAACATTTCTATACTTCACAATTGCTTTGGATGTGGAGTTTGCGCAATATCCTGTCCAAAGAAAATAATTGACATGCGCATCGATTCTAATGGATTCTATCAACCTTATATTACATCAACAGAGGAATGCATAGATTGTAGCTTGTGTCTGAAAAATTGCGCATATTACAATACAGAAACATCGAGTGCCAAAGAACCCCCTATTGGCTATGCTACTTGGAGCAATAATCCTCAAATTAGACAGGCGGCATCATCTGGAGGAACCGGATATGAAATAGCTCATTTCCTTGTTGAAAAAGGTTACATCTTTTGTGGCGTGAAATACGACGTTAAGAATGGAAGAGCAGAACACTATCTGGCAGAAAGTGTTGATGAGATCAAAGACAGTACCGGGTCAAAATACATCCAAAGTTTTACACTTAATGCATTTAAACAGATAGATTTCAAAAACAAGAAATACGTTGTCTTCGGCACACCTTGCCAAATTGCATCACTGCACCGTCTTATAGGAAGAAAAGGAACGAGGGATAATTTTGTTTTGGTCGATTTTTTTTGCCACGGCGTCCCTTCGATGCTTTTATGGGGAAAATACATTAATTGGGCGGAAAGTAAAGTGGGAAAAATCTCTCAGGTGAAGTGGCGTAATAAGTCTACAGGTTGGCATGATTCATGGAATATGATAGCCTGTGGAAATAATTGTGAAACTATTGATTGGCACGACTCTTACAATTTGTTAATAAAGAAAAAGAGTTTCTTATCGTCTAGGGCTTCCCAAGGGGATTTGTTCTACAAGTATTTCTTCGGTCACCATTGTCTAGGCTTTCATTGCACATCGGCTTGTGCGTTTAAGATGACAAAGTCTTATGCCGACATTCGAATCGGCGACTTGTGGGGGAAGACCTATGAGAAAGATGACAAAGGTGTAACTGGTGTTCTTGCCATGACGCAAAGAGGCAATGACATCTTGAACAGCATAGATGATATTCACAAAGAAATTACAAGTGTAGATGTCGTTTGCGAGGGGCAAATGAGAAACAATGCACATGCACATCCTCTCAGGCCATTTATGCTCTCTATGCTACGAAGTAGATTCACACTAAAGTCCATAGATGCAGTTGTAAGCACTATCGAGTTACCGCTCAAGGTTTTACGCAAACTTAAACTCATAAAATTCTGATGAAGAAAGTAGGTTTAATGACAATATATTCTGTTCCGAATTTCGGATCAGTATTGCAGACTTATGCTACTCAGGTCTTGCTGGAAAGATTGGGGGTGGAATGTTGGATAATTGATTACGATAGGAGTAACTCTTGGTATTATTCTCATGGCAGCTTCAAGCCAAGTCTGGTGAATAGTGTAGTAAAGTCATTGGGGATTAAGTCAAAACACCGCAAAGAAAAGAAACTTAACAATTTCAGAAATCGCTATTTGCACCTGACATCAAGGTATAAATCTCTATATTCTTTAGAAACTGCATCATGGACTAGCTATGATGCTTTTGTTGTTGGAAGTGATCAAGTCTGGAATACAAGATTTTCTTACGGAGATTCAGTTTATCTTCTCTCTTTTGTTCCAAATGGAAAGCCCAAAATTTCTATTGCCTCGAGTTTCGCGTTGAAAGAACTACCAGATAAATATATCGATAAATTCAGGTATTATCTTTCATCCTTTGAGCACTTGTCCGTAAGAGAAGCATTTGGCAAGGATATTATCCAAAAACAATTGTTAATAGATAAAGATGTCGAAATCCTTATAGACCCCACTTTGTTATTGTCACAAATAGATTGGTTGGAGGCTATTCCTCGCTCTCACTTCAAGAAAAAAGAAAAATATATTTTATTATACATGTTGGATTATGCCTTCAGACCGCAGCCATACATTTTCGAAGTAGCATCTTACTTTCAAAAAAAATATGGCTACAATATTTATGTGTTGGAGGGAGAGATTTCAAAGGAATATAAGTCTATATTAAAATACAAGGATGTAATTGATTCCTCCATCCCCGAATTCATTGATTATTTTAGCAATGCAGACATTGTTATCACTTCTTCTTTTCATGGAAGTGCCTTTGCATTAAATTTTGGCCGGCCTCTTATTTCTATTGTTCCAGGTGGTGGAGATGATAGGCAAACCTCTATACTCAAAGATGTCTGCCTGTCAAAGCTTGCAGTTAAAGTGGGAGACGATATACAGAAGATATCGCCTGCATATGATTACGATAAAGAGCAACAGCTACTTAAGAAATTAAGAGACAAATCCGTCAAATGGATTGAACAAGCTTTATCAGAAATATAAAAATTAAACAAGATGCCTAAAGTTAGTGTTATAGTGCCAATTTATAATGTTGAAAAATATCTTGCCCGATGTATGGATTCTTTGCTTCATCAAACACTTAAAGATATAGAGATTATAATGGTCGATGATGAGTCGCCTGACAATTGTCCAACGTTGTGCGATAATTATGCAAAGTTAGACCCACGCATTAAAGTAATCCACAAGAAGAATGGCGGCCTCGGTTATGCACGCAATTCGGGTCTTGACGTTGCTACAGGCGAATATGTCGCTTTCGTAGATTCCGATGATTTTACTTCTGTGGAAGCATACGAAACGTTATACAAAGTGGCTAAAGAACAGAACGCGGACATAGTATATGCTGGTTTTACTATGCAAAATTCAGATGGAACAGAATGTAAATGTTTCATGCTTAATCATGTTTGGGAGGGTAAAGAGATCATCACCTTTTTAAAGAGCATGATATTTGACACTAAACCCGATATTGATACAATCTGGATGTCTGTCTGGAATGGTCTTTATAAGCGTGACTTGATAGAACGCAACAAAATCAGATTCTTATCTGAACGTGAGTTTTTATCGGAAGACATATTGTTTCATACGATGCTTATCCCATTGTGCAAAAAAGTAGTCTGTATTCCGCAAACATTTTATCACTATTGTTATAATGGCACTTCGCTAACTCACTCTTCATTCAACGTCAGGAAAATTGGATGTAATATAAGGTTGTTTGAAAAGCTTTCTAAAATAGCGGAAGATTATAGTCTTCCTGAAATACAAAAAGAAATCTCTTTATTTTTTGAAAATTATACCCGTGGGATTATTCTCAGGGGAATTATTCTGTCGGACATGACAATGAAAGAAAAGCGCAAACTTTGCAATACGGTGTACGAGTATGAGGGATGGAAAACAGTACATGATTACCTGAAGGATAAACATATACCTAAGAAAGAACGTTTAGGGCTTTTTCTGATTACACACAGACTGTTTTTACTAAATATCTTGCTTTTCAAACTTTACTACAAGGTTCTTGGTAAAAGCAAGTATGAAGAATAAACTTAAAACAAACAATACAAATGGCACAAAAACATAACAGCCTACGGCGTATTGTTCACCGCAGCTTGGAGGAGCTGAAGGCGACGTATGATGTGGCACAGGCTATCTCGTGGAGGGCGGCTTGGATTACGCTGAGGGCGAAGGTGGACATACAGATAATGAACCGCAATGGGTTCAAGGAGCCGGAGAAGGTAAGGAACCGGCTGTTAAGAAAGCACAAAATTATGCTTGACTTTCTTGAAGACAGGTTCAAGGAATATTGGAACAACTACCAACGACCCGTAGATATGCCAGACTGCGACCCGAAGTTACGTAACAAGATATGGATTTGCTGGTGGCAGGGCATAGACAATGCACCCGAAATCGTTAAAACATGCGTAAACTCGATAAGGCGCAATGCCGGTAATTGCGAAATCATCTTCATCACGGAAGTCAACTACAAAGAGTATGTGACGTTCCCAAAATGGGTGGAAGAAAAGCGCAAGGCAGGCATCATTTCACGCACTATATATTCTGACCTGCTTAGGATGAACCTGCTTTCGAGATACGGAGGTATTTGGATTGACTCGACGTTCTTTTGTACAAGGCCGTGTTTTGACGAATATATGAGACTGCCGCTATGGTCGATAAAGCGTCCTGATTATCTGCACTGCTCCGTAGCCGGCGGATATTTCGCCAACTACTCTTTAGGTTGCAGTTATGGTAACCGATGGATATTCAAGGCTATCTTGGATTTCTTGTATGAGTATTGGACAGAAAATGACAAGTTGGTGGATTACCTGCTTACAGACTATGCGATAGTTCTTGCCCAGCGTCATGACAAGGAAATAGCCGACGCATTTGCGAAGATACAGCCAAACAACAAATTGTGCGATGAGCTGTTCAAGGTTCTTGACCAACCATTCGATGAAAAAACGTGGCAGTGTATTAGCGAAGACACCTGCCTGTACAAGCTGACATGGAAACAAAGTTTTGACAAGAACGTTGAAGGCAAGGAAACTTTCTACGGCAAGCTGATTGACGGTGCGCTTGCTTAACTGTAATTATCCGTTTTAATAAAAGGCCGCATTTTATAATCGAAAAGTGCTCTTTTACCGTCCGTTTTGCGGCATATTGCACGGTAAAAAGCCATTGTTTAAACATAGCCTTCTATGAAAGGCTGTTGCCAATTCATCTTTACCACTCACTTTTATGCTTAAGGTCTTGACGGACAGTGTATCACTGTATATATGCGTGAAAGATGAATGGTGAAAATTAAAAGCATTGATGAAAATTCTTTTAATAGACGTCTACAACTTCAACAAAGGTGGGGCGGAGACAGTATGCTTCAATACAGGCCGTATGTTGGAGGCACACGGGCACAAAGTCGTTTATTTCACGCTGAAATGGAAAGACAACCGCCCGTCGCCTTACAGCAAGTATTTCCCTGAATCAAAGGAGACGCGGCGTGGCCCACTGAAACAAGTCAAGAATATGGTAAATTACTTTTATCATTTCGAAGCTTATAAAAAGATTGAACAACTGATAATTGACGAAAAACCCGATGTGGCGCATATTCACTTGATGTGGGGGCAAATAACCCCTTCGATATTCCCCGTGTTAAAAAAGTACAGTATCCCTGTGCTTTTTACCGTTCATGATTATCGTATTGTTTGTCCGGCTTATACGTTCCGTGACGGTAACGGCAAGATATGCGAGGCGTGCAAAGGGAGATTTTTCTACAAATGCTTCACCCATACGTGCTGCAAGGGAAGCAAACTGATGAGCGCGGTTATGGCGGCTGAACAATACTTCCGCAACGCATTTTTCAACCCTGCAAAGTATATCGATGGTTTTATATATGTCAGCAACTTTGCAAGGAACATCCAAGAGAAATATATGCCTTCACTAAAATCGAAACCGAACATCACACTATATAACTTCTCGACATCAATAGTCAGTGAGCCAAAGACAATGCCGACAGACAAGTATTTTCTGTTCTTTGGCCGTCTGTCATACGAGAAGGGTGTGATGACGCTGCTCAAAGCATTCAAGGAATTGCCACAATGCAACCTGAAAGTTGTCGGCACAGGACCGAAAGAAGAAGAATTGAAGGCTTTTGCAAGAGATAACGGAATGCAGAATGTAGCGTTCCTCGGATATAAGACCGGTAAGGAACTGACGGACTTGGTAAGCAATGCATACTTCGTAATAGTTCCGTCTGAGTGGTATGAGAACAACCCGATGACAATAATCGAGGCTTATTCGGTAGGCACGCCAGTTATCGGTGCACGTATTGGCGGCATTCCAGAGATTGTTGTTGACGGCCAAACAGGTTTTCAGTTTGAGAGCGGCAACGTCGCAGCCCTTAGAAATACTGTATTGAAAGCCGATGCCATTGATGGAAAAACATATACGGAGTTCGGCCAAGGTACAATCAACTTTGCAAACGAAAATTTGAGCAAGGACAGCTATTGGAGGAAGCTGGTAGTTTTTTATGATAGGTTTGTTCAGACAAATTTAGCAAAGAAATTCATCTAATTCTCTTTCTCTTGATAATAAGCCACAAAGCAGATTATATAGATAAAAAGACAATTAAAATATATTCTTAAATGTTTGTCGGATTTTGTTGCATAAGTATTGCCTATCATTCGATACAAAGATAA
>OHPB01001558.1_pt1 | contig 11689 bp, 10 predicted proteins | sample 1577621 | NCBI WGS metagenome assembly OHPB01 (sample SAMEA3879577, study PRJEB24766) | human gut metagenome | biome: human-associated habitat; feature: feces | place: USA | collected 1985/1987 | reverse complement strand
CGACAATTACAATCACAATCGATATCACCGCCGAGAATACCGGGCGGTCTATAAAGAAACTTACTTTCATGGCATCATTACTTTGAAGGGTTGTTGTCCTTTGATTTATTCTCAGCCGGAGTAGTCTGCTTCGTTTCGGAAACAACCTGCTTGTTCAGAGAATCACTCGTCTGCTCTTCCTCCTTTTTAGGAACGGCAGCCTGGGCACGTACTTTCATACCCGGAGTCAGCTTGTGGAAACCTTCAGTCACAATTTGTTCTCCGGCAACCAGACCACGCTCAACCACCCAATTGTTGCCAAATTCAGGTCCCAGTTCAATGAAACGCTTTTCAACCGTAGAGTCCCGGCGCATCACAAAAATATATGCACCACCTTTCTCAATGGTAACCGCCTTTTGAGGAACGGCGACAGCACCCTCACGTACATCCAGCAATAGCTTAACCTTTGTAAACTGCCCCGGTAACAACACTTTGTTAGGGTTCGGCATTTCGGCACGCACGGAGAATGTTCCGGTCTGAGGGTCCACCTGAGGTTCGGCAAAATCCACATAGCCCTTATAAGGATAGACGGTATTATCCGCCAAAGTAATCGTAATGTTCGGCTGCCAGGAACGTGTAGAGTCCTGACGCCCTATATCGATATTCCGTTCCTTGCTTTTCAGGTAATCCAATGCCGTCATGCTGAAATCTACCAGAACCGTATCACTTTTCACAACCGTAGCCAGCAAGGACTTGCCTCCCGGTCCGACCAATGTTCCCAAATCCACATTTCTTTCACTGATATGTCCCGATAGCGGAGAACGGACCAACGTATATCCCAATTCCAATTCAGCCTGGTCCAAATCGGCCTGGCTCATCGCTACTGAGGCTTCTGCAGTCTCGTAAGCAGCCTGGGCATTGTCCAAATCCAGCTGGCTGGCAGCGTTCTGCGCATAGAGGGGGCGGATACGCTCCAAATCGCGCTTTGCCTTCAATGCCTGCGCTTCATCCTTCTTTAACTGTGCACGAGCTTTGTCAGCCTTTGCCCTATACTGGTCCTGGTTTATCACAAAAAGTACCTGGTTCTTGGTGACATATGTTCCTTCTGCGAAAAGCATATTCTCCAAATACCCTTCCACACGCGCACGTACCTCTACAAACTGCTGAGCGCGAATACGTCCCACGTACTCGCCATATATCTCCACATCTCCTTTTTCCGCAGATTCCACAATCACGGTAGGAGCTTCCGATTCCACCTTCTTAGGCCAAGTCAGAATAACGTAACCTGCCAACAATACCGCCATGCAGGCAACCATCATCAGCAACCTCTTCTTCTTTAGTTTCAATTCTTTTTTCGTAAAAAACTGTCTCATGCTTGTTTGTATATTAAATTTAACCCTGTTTCTTTCTATTAAAGCAAATCCGATGCCAATCTATCACCATCTCATCCATTACGTCTAACAAACTATATATCAAGCAGAAAAGCAGACGGCAGTTCTTTATTCATGGTGGCATCCTCCATTTTTCCCTGTGGAATGTGTCCACAGTTTGTGGAATAATTCCACAAAACTACTAAATTAAAAACACATAAAAACCCTTTTTTGCTCTACACTAACAAAGAAAAACATTATCTTTACCGAAAATAATTCAGATTATTCATTTTAAACGTAAAGATTATGGCAAGTAGAAAAGAACTAAAGAAGAATATAAACTATATTGCAGGTGAATTGTTCACAGAGTGTCTTGTAAACAGCTTATATGTGCCTGGAACAGACAAACAAAAAGCCGATGAACTGATGGCTGAAATTCTGAAAATGCAAGATGAATTCATAAGCCGCATCAGCCACACCGAGCCAGGAAATGTAAAAGGTTTCTACAAAAAACTTCGTGCTGACTTCAATGCAAAAGTAGACGAAATTATTGACGCAATGGGCAAACTGAAATAAGATGAAGAAAGCCTTTTATAGCTTCATTTATTATCGCCTGCTGGGCTGGAAGACAAACGTGACGGTGCCCGACTACGACAAATGTGTAATTTGTGCGGCACCCCATACTTCCAATTGGGACTTATTTATCGGTAAATTGTTTTATGGTGCCATCGGTCGCAAGACCAGTTTCATGATGAAAAAGGAATGGTTCTTTTTTCCTCTGGGACTGATATTCAAAGCCGTTGGCGGCATTCCGGTGAACCGGGGACGTAAATCTTCCTTAGTGGACCAAATGACCGAAAAGTTTGCAAACAGCAAGCATTTCCACCTGGCTATTACACCGGAAGGAACCCGTAAAGCCAATCCCAACTGGAAGAAAGGTTTTTATTACATAGCACTTAAAGCACAAGTGCCCATCATGCTTATCGGGATTGATTATCCTTCCAAGACCATCTCCTCTACCAAGGCTGTCATGCCTACCGGAGACATCGAAAAGGATATGCGCGAGATAAAACTGTACTTCAAGAACTTTAAAGGAAAAAATCCCGAAAATTTTGATTTAGGAAATATCTAATCAGGTATTAAGCATTAATGCCATGCGAATAAGCATCTTGCAAACAGACATCGTCTGGGAAAATAAACAAGAAAATCTCCGTCGTCTCCGCGAGAAGTTAGAAACTCTTCGTGGAACAACGGAGATTGTTGTTTTACCGGAAACATTCTCCACCGGCTTCAGTATGGACACCGCCAGCTTGGCCGAACCCACAACGGGAGAAACCATCGCAACACTGCGCCAATGGTCCGAAGAGTACCGGCTTGCTCTTGCCGGCAGCTATATTGCCTGCGAAACAGCCTCGGAAGGCAGAAAGCCATCCTACTACAACCGCGCATTCTTCCTTACGCCCGAAGGCAATACTTACTATTACGACAAACGCCACCTCTTCCGGATGGGGCACGAGACAGAACATTTCACCTCCGGTAACCGGCGTCCCATCATCCGATATCGCGGCTGGAACATACTGCTGCTTGTATGCTATGACCTTCGTTTCCCGGTCTGGAGCCGCAATACGAGCAATGAATACGACCTCCTGATTTACGTCGCCAACTGGCCCATTCCCCGCCGGAAAGTCTGGGACATCCTGCTGCAAGCGCGCGCGCTGGAAAACATCAGTTATGTCTGCGGTGTCAACCGTATCGGCAAGGACGGCAGAGACATTCCACACAGCGGAGGCAGTGTGGTCTACTCTCCGAAGGGGGAAGTGCTTGCCACTGTGCCCGACAACGAAGAGGCGATTGCCACCGCCTCCCTCAACCTTTCCTCCCTGCAGGAGTTCAGGCTAAAGTTTCCCGCTTGGAAAGATGCGGACGAGTTCGTTATTTCTTCAAATAATAGTTCACAGTAGTCACTACACGTACGCTTTTTATATAAGGAGTATAGGCATCGCGGTCACTTATGGAGAACTGCCCTTGCGAGGCATTGCGGATTTTCCCCAGTTCACTGTCCGAATCCTTGGCAAACTTCTCGGCTGCAGCACGAGCGTTCTTCGTGGCCTCCTCTATCATTCTGGGCTTCACTTCGTTGAGACCGGTGAATTCATAAGACACATTATATTTATAATCCCCTCCCGTGATGGCAATACCCTGCTTCAAGAGTTCAGCCTGCCCCGACATGAGCTTACGCACCCTATCCACATTCTTGGAAGTGACAGTGATGACAGACGTGGCATTATAACGATAGGCCACGTTGCGGTCAACGTAACGTTCGGCCTGCATGTCAATCACTTCGGGCGGTGCAATACTGATTTCCTCCTTCTCAATACCATTGTTTTCAAGGAAACTCACGATGGCAGCGTTTTTCTTCTCCATATTGGCATAAAGCAGTGCAGGGTCATTACCTATGTCTTTGTAGACAAGAGGCCAGACTACCTTGTCGGCAGGCACTTCCATTTCGGCCAGCCCTTTCACACTGACCACACGGTCCTTATTCACAAAATTGTTGATACCGCCTTTTACCATGATTCCCAACAAAAGCAGCCCCACGGCTATGATGGCTGCTTCTACTTTCCAGCTTTTCATACATTGATATTTTAGAGTTTATAAACACACACAAATATAACAAACCCAAACGACAAAAAGTGCGATGAATGGTCTATTTTTATATGATTATCCTCACTTATACCCCAAACGAACGAGACATTATACAAAATGCACCAAATCCTCTTTTTTAGAGTATTTAATGAAAATACCCAAAAGAAGGAGTACATCTTCTCCAAAAAGTACCTATTTTTGTCCTTCGAAACAATGTCAAAGCGACAACATGATTAATTTAATAATTCTAACCCCTAAATCCTATGTTGACCCAACGTAAAATCCATACTCACGGTGGCGGTTGGCCGTGACTTTATGGAATGACCGAAGACACTTTCCGTACAACCGTCAAAACCCATATGAGATATGGGACGACCAGTATTTCTTAATTAATCTTCAGCAATATGCGGATGAACATTGTTTTTCGTATATTTGTTGATTGAAAGAACAGTTCAATACTTAATCATTTATTAATAATAAATTTTATGAAAACCAATCTAAGCTCTCAAATCACTCTCAACAGAGTCTCCCCCAGGTACTATAGACCTGAGAATGCATTTGAACGGTCGGTATTGACCCGACTGGAAAAAATCCCGACAGATATTTATGAGTCTGCGGAAGAAGGCGCCAACCAGATTGCCCTTGACATTGCACAGTTAATCCGTGACAAGCAAAAGGCGGGACGTTTCTGTGTCTTGGCACTGGCAGGCGGTAACTCTCCGCGCAATGTATATGCAGACTTGGTACGTATGCACCAGGAAGAGGGATTAAGTTTCCGCAACGTAGTCATATTCAACCTCTACGAATATTATCCATTAGCTCCCAATGCCATCAACAGCAACTTCAACGCATTGAAGGAAATGCTGATAGACCATGTGGACATTGACAAACAGAATGTTTTCACCCCCGACAGCACCATCGCCAAAGACGCCATCTTTGAATATTGCCGTCTTTACGAGCAGCGCATTGAAAGTTTCGGTGGCTTAGACATCGCTTTGCTGGGCATTGGCCGTGTAGGTAATATAGGTTTCAATGAACCGGGTTCACGCCTGAACTCTACCACTCGTCTGATATTGCTGGACAACGACTCCCGCAATGAAGCTTCCAAGATGTTCGGTAGCATTGAAAATACCCCCATCAGCTCCATCACCATGGGAGTAGCCACCATCCTCTCGGCAAAGAAAATATATCTGCTGGCATGGGGTGAGGAGAAAGCGCAAAAGGTGAAAGAATGCGTTGAAGGTCCGGTAACAGATACTATCCCTGCATCTTATCTGCAGACTCACAACAATGCACATGTAGCTATCGACTTGTCTGCCGCCGCCAATTTGACGCGTATCCAACGCCCCTGGCTGGTAACCTCCTGCGAATGGAACGACAAGCTCATCCGCAGTGCCATCGTCTGGTTGTGCCAACTCACCGGAAAACCCATTCTGAAACTGACCAACAAGGACTACAACGAAAACGGTCTGAGCGAACTGCTGGCATTGTTCGGCTCAGCCTATAACGTGAACATTAAGATATTCAATGACCTGCAACATACCATCACCGGATGGCCGGGCGGCAAGCCGAATGCTGACGACACCTATCGTCCTGAGCGTGCAAAGCCCTATCCAAAACGTGTGGTCGTATTTTCTCCGCATCCCGATGATGACGTTATCTCCATGGGAGGCACCATCCGTCGTCTGGTAGAGCAGAAACATGACGTGCATGTGGCTTACGAAACTTCCGGTAACATTGCCGTAGGCGATGAAGAAGTTATCCGCTTCCTGCACTTCATCAACGGGTTCAACCAAATCTTCAACAACAGCGAAGACCAGGTCATCAATGACAAATATACTGAAATCCGTAAATACTTGAAGGAGAAGAAAGACGGTGACATGGATACACGCGACATCTTGACCATCAAGGGACTGATTCGCCGTGGCGAGGCACGCACTGCATGTACATACAATAATATCCCTCTGGATCACTGTCATTTCCTTGACCTGCCATTCTACGAAACGGGCAAGATACAGAAGAATCCTATCAGCGAAGCAGACGTGGAAATTGTACGCAACCTATTGCGTGAAGTGAAACCCCATCAGATTTTCGTTGCCGGCGACCTGGCCGACCCGCACGGCACACACCGTGTTTGTACGGACGCCGTATTTGCCGCCATTGACTTGGAAAAAGAAGAAGGTGCCAAATGGTTGAAGGAATGCCGCATCTGGATGTACCGCGGTGCATGGGCCGAATGGGAAATCGAAAACATCGAGATGGCTGTGCCCATCAGCCCGGAAGAACTGCGTGCCAAGCGTAACTCTATCCTGAAGCATCAATCGCAGATGGAAAGCGCACCGTTCCTGGGCAATGACGAACGTCTGTTCTGGCAACGCAGCGAGGACCGTAACCGCGGAACAGCTGCCTTGTATGACAGCCTCGGACTTGCTTCCTATGAGGCGATGGAAGCCTTTGTGGAATACATTCCGCTATAAACGGATAAAATATTAACAATAGGATGAGATGTATTGCTCCGGCAATGCATCTCATTTTTTCATGTCTCAGCCTTCTTATATTCCCAAAGAATATTTGCAGATATAAAAACAATCAAATAATTTTGTTACTTATTTATCGAAACGACAAAACTTAAAAACAAACCCCATTATGAAAAAGTATGCTATCAACATCCTTGTCATTTTATTCCTACTCACACCATTTACATTGTTTGCAAATGGATGCCATGCCAATAACGACACCATCAAAGTATTGGCAATAGGCAACAGCTTTTCACAAGATGCAGTAGAGCAATATTTGCACGAACTGGGAGAAGCTGAAGGTATCACCATGATTATCGGCAATATGTTTATCGGAGGATGTTCACTGGAACGGCACGTACAAAACATACGCAACAACGCTCCGGCCTATGCCTATCGCAAAGTAGAGAAAGACGGGGAAAAAACAGAAACCCGGTCAATGACTATTGAGAAAGCACTGGCCGATGAGAAATGGGACTATATCAGTGTTCAGCAGGCCAGCCCTTTGTCTGGTATCTATGACAGCTACAAAGCTTCCCTACCTGAATTGGTTAACTATATTAGGGAACGAATTGGAAAGGAAACCGTATTAATGATGCACCAGACATGGGCTTATGCTACCAATGCCAACCACACCGGATTCAAAAACTATGACCAGAACCAAATGAAAATGTACACCAGCATTGTGGATGCAGTAAAGAAAGCCGCCAACCTGGTGGGTATCAAGAAAATTATCCCTTCGGGAACCGCCATACAAAATGCACGTACCTCCTTTATCGGCGACCATATGAATAGGGACGGATACCACCTTGACTTAACCATAGGCAGATATACAGCTGCCTGCACATGGTTTGAGGCATTGACCCATCGGAATGTAACAGAAAACCCATATTCTCCCGAAGGAATAGACCCAATCCATAAGAAAGCAGCTCAAATGGCTGCGCACAACGCCATCCTCTATCCGGACAAAGTTACGGAACTGACAGAACTGAAAAAGATTGCCGATTAATGCTTTTTAATTCTTAAGACTTACTTATATGTCTGCAAAATAATAAAAAGAAAGTAACCCGCTCATCAGTGAAGCTTTCTTTTATGTACTTTTGCACGCACCACCGTCTGATAAAAGCAGATATTGGCAACTTCAATATTTCATCAATATGAAAAAACTTATCCTAACCGGCATATGGCTCTTGTGTGGATTCCTCCTTCCAGCACAAGAACTAGAGCAGAATGTGGAAGAACGCCTCCAGACATTCTTTAGGGAATACACCACCCATACGGCCAACATCGGTACCTGCAAGCTGGATAGTTTCCGCATTGACTTCCGGAAGAAGAAATTGCTTGTCTATACAAACGAGCGCTTTGCCTACCAGCCTCTACGGCCTGAAACCGTTGATGCCATTTACCGCCATCTGGGACAAATCCTGCCAGGACCGGTGAACTATTTCGACCTCACCGTCTTTGCTGACGGGAAGAGCATCGAAGAGCTTATCCCCAACCTCTACCGGAAAGGGAAGAAAGACAAGGCACGTCTGTTCAGCCACCTGGAATACAAAGGTACCCCCTGGGTAACCCGTACCTCGCGCCCCTACGACATCACCCGCGGACTGGAAGGACGCCACATCGCCCTTTGGCAAAGCCACGGGAAATATTATATCAATGACAAGGACAAATGGGGATGGCAACGCGCGAGGCTGTTCTGCACTACAGAAGACCAGTTCACCCAATCCTTCATCCTGCCCTACCTCCTGCCCATGCTAGAGAATGCAGGAGCCAATGTATTCACTCCCCGCGAAAGGGACACGCAGAAGCAGGAAGTCATCGTAGACAATGACGGTAGCCTGAGCGGACATGGAGGACAAGGTTCCCTTTATCTGGACGTGAAAAGCCGGAAAGCACGTTGGGAACAGACCTTCCGACCCGGATTTGCCCAACGGAAACGAATCTATCAGGACAATGAAAACCCTTTCCTCTCCGGCACGGCACGCTTTGCCAAAACTGAAAAGAAGAAAGACAAGGCTTTTGCCGAATGGGTACCCGATATTCCGGAAACGGGAGAATATGCTGTATACGTATCTTACCAAACACTGCCGGGCAGCGTAAGCGATGCCAAATATCTTGTATTTCACAATGGAGGCGTCACGGAGTTCAAGGTGAACCAGCAAATAGGAGGCGGCACATGGGTGTACCTCGGCACATTCACTTTCGACAAAGGCCGGAATGACTATGGCATGGTGGTATTGAGCAACGAAAGCAAACAGAAAGGCGTGGTCTGTGCCGATGCCGTCCGCTTTGGAGGAGGCATGGGCAACATTGCCCGCGGAGGACAAACCAGCGGCTTGCCCAGATACCTGGAAGGCGCACGCTACTTTGCCCAATGGGCAGGCATGCCCTATCCCGTCTATGGAGGCTATGAGGGAAAGAATGATATGAACGACGACATCAACGTACGTTCCCGTACAGTGAATTACCTTGCAGGAAAATCACTATTCAACCCGACGGAAGAAGGTTTGGGCATCCCCTTTGAAATGAGTATGGCCCTGCATAGCGATGCCGGTTTCAGTAAGGAAGATGAGATTATAGGCACTCTCGGCATTTATACCACCAACTTCAACAACGGCCGACTGCATGCCGGTACAGACCGCCATGCCTCCCGTGACCTTTCGGACATTCTGCTAACGCAGTTGCAGCGTGATATCCGCTCTACCTTCAACGTAGACTGGACACGCCGCAGCCTATGGAACCGCAACTACAGTGAAACACGCCTGCCCGCCGTCCCTTCCACCATCGTAGAACTGTTGTCGCACCAGAACTTCGCAGATATGCGCTTGGGACATGACCCTAACTTCAAGTTCACCGTCGGGCGTGCGCTCTATAAAGCCATTCTGCAATACATATGCAGCCAGCACGGCAGAGACTACGTTGTCCAACCCCTTCCCGTCAGCCACTTTGCCATCCGCTTCGGTCAAAAGAAGAATACTTTAGAGCTTTCCTGGCAAGGAGAGGAAGACCCGTTGGAGCCGACTGCCAAACCACGTGAATACATTGTATATACACGTATCGGTCGTGGAGGATTTGACAATGGCGTACGCGTCAGCTCCTCATCCCACACCGTAAAAATAGAACCGGGCATCGTCTATTCCTTTAAAGTAACCGCCGTAAACCGGGGTGGCGAAAGCTTCCCTTCGGAAATTCTTGCCGCCTACAAGGCAAAGCGTGAAAAAGGACAGATACTTATCGTCAACGGATTCGACCGCATCAGCGGGCCTGCCTTGTCACAAGATCCCGGCGTACCCTATCTCTATGACATCTCCCTCTGCGGCGCCCAGCAGAATTTTAGCCGGAAGGAAGCAGGACGACGTCTGGGAGAGAGCAGTGACGAATACGAAGGCATGAAAATCATCGGAAACACTTTCGATTACCCCTTCGTACATGGCAAAGCCATCCAGGCAGCCGGAAATTACAGCTTCGTCTCATGCAGCGACGAGGCTGTGGAAAAGGGCATCCTCTCATTAGAGGATTATCCGATAGTGGACTATATCCTCGGACTTGAGAAAGAAGACAATTCCAGCAATCCGGCACGCAATACCTACTACAAAACATTCTCCTCGCCCATGCAGCGCATACTGACTTCCTATTGCCAGTCGGGAGGTCATCTCCTGGTCAGCGGTGCCTATGTAGGCAGCGATATGGACAGCTCGCAGGGCAATAAAGAATTTATTCAGAATATCTTGAAGTACCGGCATGGCAACTCTCTGAAAACAGACGGGGACAAAATCGCTGTCCGGGGACTGGGGCATACCTTCACCCTTCCCCGCCTGCCGAATGAGCAAAGCTATCCGGTCACTTCCCCTGATTGCATCCTGCCCATGTCTCCCGCTTTTCCAGTCATGACCTATGCCATCGGCAACACACCCGCCGCCGTAGCCTATCAAGGCAGTGATTATCGCACTTTTGTCATGGGATTCCCTTTTGAAAGCATCCGGGAAGAAACATCCAGAAATGCAATTATGGCCTCCATACTCCGCTTTCTCACCACAGATTACACAGATTAACACAGACAAAATAGCAATCCCTATAAATAATCTGTGAAAATCTGTGTAATCTGTAGTGAAAAAACTATCTTTGCTTCCATTAATCATTAAACATTAACCACTAAACATTAAACATCATGTACACTATACAAGCCAACCCCAGCGGAACCCGTAGTTTAGAAGTTTCTGAAGAGAATCTTGCCACCATCGAGAAATACGGCCTCTTCCGCCATCTCATCGACAGCAACGGTATTGTGGACGAAACCGTGCTCGACAAGTTGAAACTGAACATCCGCTCCCTCATCGCCGCGCAAGAGGAAGACAGCAAAGACCTGCTCGACCTCTGTATCGACGTTATCTATCACAACAACATGAAGGCCTTCGGACTACAACAGCTCATCAAGCTCTATCTGCAATGGCTTTCCCAACAAGACACCATAGAAGAAGAATAAATGAAAACCATCGACACCTGCGGACAACAGCATTACAGCCCTTTAATCCCTGCCATCAAGGCCATGTGCGAGGCTGGAAAAGGCGAGAAGCTGGAAATCATCATGGACGACGCTGCTGCCTTCAATGACATGAAAGAGTATCTTTCCGAACAGCAGATAGGCTTCCGTGAGATTTACGACGGAGAACGGATGACATTACAGTTTTTAATGTGCAAATGAAAGAATATCGCCTTACAGACTGGCTTCCTACTACCAAGAAAGAAGTGGAACTACGTGGTTGGGACGAATTGGATGTAATACTTTTCAGCGGTGACGCCTACGTGGATCACCCTTCTTTTGGAGCCGCTGTCATAGGCCGCATCCTCGAAGCAGAAGGATTGCGCGTAGCCATCATCCCCCAACCCAACTGGCGCGACGACTTGCGCGACTTCAAAAAACTGGGACGTCCCCGTCTGTTCTTCGGCGTCTCTGCCGGATGCATGGACAGCATGGTCAACAAATATACGGCCAACAAGCGGCTCCGGAGCGAAGATGCCTATACGCCCGACGGACGGCACGACATGCGCCCCGAATATCCCACCATCGTTTATACTCAGATTCTCAAAAGCCTGTACCCCGACGTACCCGTGGTCATCGGGGGAATCGAGGCTTCCTTGCGGCGTCTCACCCATTACGACTATTGGGAAGACAAG
>OHPB01001554.1_pt1 | contig 11709 bp, 9 predicted proteins | sample 1577621 | NCBI WGS metagenome assembly OHPB01 (sample SAMEA3879577, study PRJEB24766) | human gut metagenome | biome: human-associated habitat; feature: feces | place: USA | collected 1985/1987 | reverse complement strand
CGTGATTGCCCTCTTTTGCGCCTAAAGTGTCATTATGTAAGTACTGTTCCTACAGTTTATAAAAAATTCTCTTTCAATTCAGCCTAATTGACCATCTTTTTCGGCCAATCGTATTCTAAATTTTTTTGAAGTGTCGGAAACAGTTCATAAATTGTACTTTTCAAAGCTATCTCTAGCAATTTTATCTTTATTGGTAAGCACTGTTCTTTTTTCTATTCCAAGTTCAAAATTCATCAACCCTCCCAAATTCAATTTGCCCAGTCGAACCTTTAGCACTGTCCTTTCGGCCCATAGATCACACATCACTTCAGCTTTATCCATAACCTGACATAATGTTATCAGTGTCATTTGATTTGCTGAAATCTTTTTAGTTCGTCCATCCACTTTCATTCCACAAGCGGTTAATACACTTTTCATTATATTAGGAGATTGTTTTCCTGATATAACAAGTGTAAATTTATCATCCGAAAATATCTCAACCCTAAAATCACTTAATGAGAACCCTTTCTCCCCATTTTTAAATGCCAAGATATCTTTTTGAAAAAAATCGCCCTCATTCTTTTGGTTTTCTTCAAAAATCTCCCTTAATCGACTCACTTCATTTTCTCTTGCCACTTTTATTGCGTTGAACTCTTTTATCTCATCTAAAATGCCATCAGATGTCATCACTGAAAAATATATTTCCAGCTTTTTTTCTTTGCTTTCAGGAACCTTGTATTTTATTTTTCCGCATTTCTTACTTTCATTGCATTCGGCTACTTTGGGAAATTCTGGACGAATATATGGAACGCCTTCCGTTTCAATGCTACATAAATATTGATTTTCCTTATTATGCTTTTCACAGTAAAAAAGAATGTTCATAACAGCCCAAATATGTTCGCCAATATTTGGTGCGTTAAGATCAAGTTTTATTTTATTTTTTTCGTCAAATGCTGCCTCATAATATTCCTTATATCTACTTTCCACATAATTACATACAATCTCATAGGCCATCAAAACTTTATCTTTTTGTGAAATTTCCTTCTGCTTCTTTTGCAGGACACTACCTGCGTATTCAACAACATAAATCATCATGCTTTTTAATGTAGCGCAGTAAATATTCCGAAAGCCGATGCACTGTCCCTCGTTGCCAAATTTGAACTTCCGCACATAAAACCCTATCGGAACAATCGTTCTCCCCAATAAATCAATTTCTGTTCCATCTCCATCTTCTAATGCAGAAATACTTTTGGCATGAAAAACACACTCATACGCAAGCTCTAACATTATCTTTTCCGCTTTATCTGTATCTTCGACTTTTCTCATTGAAACTTCTGTGATTTCTCTGCATAAAGTTTCATATATCTTTTTTATACTTCTTCTTTCATTAGCGTTTATTTTCTTAAAATTTGCCACATTTTTTTCTTTTTCTTCCAGTTTTAGAATATTCCAACTTATACTATTTGTTCTCTTCTTTCGCTTTGAATCCGATTTACAGTCATCACCATTTTCTTGTGCCGAATTTGCCTCCATTTCAACTATTGTTTTTATGAGTGATTTTAAAACTTTCTTTTTATGTGTGCTTTGTGGCAATTGGATTGGCAACCTCAAGTTTTGCTCATAGTCATCCTTACTTTTTTGAACATTTTTAGCAATCTTTTTTATTTTATTTGATACTGTTCTTTTCATCCTCTCATAACATTCAAACGTTTCTGCCTCTTCACCACTTTCCATATCAAGCCACCGTTGTAATTTTAAATCATACTCGTCTTCAATAATTTCATCTGCCAAAAGGTATGTTAATGAAAACAAGACAATTGCGATCATATTAGAATATACGGCTTGCACGATGTTGTCTTTATCGCTGCAATATGCTTCAAATAAATTTTTAGGCCACACTGCTTCCAATATCTGTTCAACTACTTCAACTTGCCTTTTTTCTTCGGTTTCTGGTGTTTCCTCCCCAATGATATCCAGCAGTAAATCGAACTGCTGGACATTTTTTGAAAAATCAATTCCCGTACGCCTCTCAATGCTATTTTTACTTTCTTGGAGTTCGTCTACAGTTTTATAGAGAGCCAGATTGTCAATGCCATTCATACCGCTTAATTTTCCTTTCTAAAGCCGCTGTTATAGATTTGAGACATCATTAAAGATTGTTAATTGCCTATCAATTCTAAGCAATACTGTTTTTACATATTTACACCCACTCAATGTAAATTCACCCCATTTGTCCCAGTTGTCAATGTGTTATTCTATTTACAGAAGAAAGCCTTCAGCCTCTTCTTCTCCGTTCTTTGACAACCAAATAGCGAGCAGTAGCGCCCCGTAAGTGACCGGACAAACTGCCCGCAGTCCGCCATTCATCCTATATGAAAGGAGCCTCGCTATGAATTCCTTAAATAATAGCGGCATGATTTCCGCCATTCAAAAACCTGATGGAAGCCCCTACGATGATTCAGCTACTCCGCCACAAAAAAGAATCGTTCGTTCCAAATCACAAACTATTACGCCACAGCAGTTCCCACCTAACTATATACCATCTGCATCTTTGAACCAACCGCAGCCATCGTTCTCGCCTTACTCCCAACAATCTGTCATGCAGGCTCAACCCAGTGCTGCTTTTCAAAACAATCCTGTTGAAGCCAAAATTCAAAAGCTGCAAGAGGAATGGGAGAGCGATGTCCAGAAAGCTTTCAGAAAACAGCGACTTCGATTTGATAACTGTGCTTTAGTTGAGGACTTTCAGGGTTGTTTAACTTACCAGTGCAGCAATGGGGAAAATACTATTGTAAAACCATTTAGCCCTTGCCGAAATCTACGAGCGCAAAAAATCATAGAACATGACACAAAAAAAGAATCCATCAAATATACGTTCGATACTCCTACAGGAGAACACAAAAGCGTCATAGTCGATGCTGCTTGCAGTGCCCTGCACCGTTACAATTTGCTACGCGACAACGGATTTATTGTCATCGCACATCTTCTTCCTACCGTTTGTGGCGAGCTGATTGCCCGGTATACCGCAGCTACACGCGATTCCATTCCACCACAGATAAAATACTCTCCCGGATGGTATTTTTCTGAAAAGCACTGGGGATTTCAAGAGAGTGAATGGGTTGACCTTAATACTGTGCTACTGAGCTTCACGATTTCACCCACACCCGATGTGATAATGTACCAGCTTGTATCACTATACGCAATCCTTCAAGGGCGATTGCCCTCTAAGATGTGGATTCGTCGCCCATTCTGCATACTGACCCATAAGTATCAATGTACAGATTTGAGCATTGATAAAACGCCCCTCATCTTTAAGAAAGAGCTAGAAAACTTACGTAACCGCCCCATTGTATGGATTCGTGCCGAAGACACAAGCTTCAATGAATCTGCCAATGCTTACAGTCGTGATAAGAATTATCAAGCACTTCTGGATTCCATGCAAAGCAGTCAAAAACATCCGCTGTACATAGTTGTCTCCGCTGATCTTACCCCACGGCAACGAACCTTTTGTTTGCCAATACAAGATTTTATCGAGCCTTGTACTGGGGCTGGGTCTATCAATTCTGTGGGATGCCTAATAAAGTCGATTCTGAATAATGCGAATGCCTTCAATTCAGAAGTGGAACAATCTTTTATTGAAGCTTCCAATAAATATGGTGAAGATTGTTCTGTGCAACAGGAAATCGCAACGTTATCTGCAATAGTGTCCATTATAAAGTGGCACTACTCTATACAGATACCGCCTCAACCTTTTCCGATTCGTTGTGACGATAGCCTTGAGACATACGCCTGCTACTGGGATAAGCTCGACACTGGCAGCATCCTTGCACCTTTCCGGAATGCACTCTATGCCGCTCGGCGAAGCAATATGATTTATTTTCGTCCACTTGAAGATGTCGATAGCAGCTTTGACTGCCAGAGAGAGATTCTCTATGATGATACCTATTATTATACATCGACTGCCCTTTTGAAAAAAATCATCAAAGTACATCTCTCGTCCTACATGCCGTCCGATGTGCTCAATCGTCTGAAAACTACCGGCGTGCTTTCTGGATCAGTCCCAAAAACTCTCACCCTTGCACCAAACGAACCGAAAGATTTTCGCTTTCGGACACTTCTAAGAAGCAACCTGCATCAACCCGGAAGTCGTGACCTTGCTGAAATCTAAAAATAAAAAGGAGTTTGATTATTATGCCTATGCTCTCAGAGACCTATATGGGAAAGTACTACGAAGGAGATCAAGTATTTTCTGCTTGGACAAGAAGTATTCCAGGACAGGATAACGACTCTTATGTCATCCTCGGTGAATCTGGCTATGGAAAGAGTGTTGCTGCCCAAAGTATCATGTTGCAAAAGGCTTATCAGGGACATCGCATCCTCGACCTCAACATTCATAACACCTCTTCATCCGAGCACATCTTTCCAATTTTCAGAAAGGCATTTGAACAACTGTCCTCACGAACTGATGTATACATCACGCCAATTTCAACAACGCTCTTCAATCCACTACGCTATGCGGATGGAACTACGGAATCATCAGCAGATTTGAGTTATACGCTTTCCAATATTATAACCAAGTATATCAAATTGAGCCGCACGGAAACAGCTGCTTTTTCCGATAGTTTGGAATATGTAATCTCAAACCTCGACGATAATCCGGATATCTTTCCAGCAATTCTTAAAACCCTTGACGAATTTGACACGAAAGCATCAAGAAGTGCATCTGCTCATCTTGCACCGCTCCTGCGGCACAATGTCTTCCGAAATCAACCGATTAAACGCCATTCTGGAATCGAAATTATCAACCTAAGCAAATTTCCACCCCTCTTCCAGAAAGTGATTGCTGACTTGCTTCTGTTCGATGAATTTCGCACTGCATCGCAGGGAGGGCAGCCACCGCGCTACATCCACATCGACGAGATGCAGAACCTCTCCATCGACAAGGACTGCTATCTTGGCAAAATCTTGACAGAGGGTAGAAAATATGCTCTAAACGTAATCCTTGCCAGTCAGAGTATTCGTGAGTTCAATGCATCCGAAAGAACGATGCTCTGCCAGGCGAACCACAAGCTTTTCTTTCACCCGGCACTTTTGGAGGTGAAGTACTATGCCGAGCTTCTCTCTTCTCCACAGCATCGGGCTGAGATTTCTGACCTTTTACGAAATTTGAATGTTGGGCAGTGCGTTTTTCAAGGACCTATCTATATTGGAGAAGACACTAAGCCAACTCGTGCTCCTATTTGTGTGAACGTCAGCCATCTGGAAGATATTGCATCGGCTCCGTTATCGAAATCGAATAGCTAAATTGCCAGCATTCAAAGACGAAAATTTATAGCCAAGTATTCTTATAGTATAAGTAAAGCTTTAATTGCTTCGCTTGTCAATCATTTTTAAGGAGGAAACACCTATGAAAAACAACGATACCAACAATGACTTCATCAGTCTTACTGCTGCCGTTCGCCGTGCCAAAAGTGAAGGGCTGAATCTGAGCTATGCCGGCCTGCGGAGGTTTGTCGCCGAAGGATTCATTCCACACGTGCCCAATGGTAGCCATATTTTAGTATACTATCCAAACGTAGCCAATCTGATAAAGAACGGTGTGACTGCCGAACAAAGTCGAGCATATCAGCTTTCCCGTAGTCGAAGCTAATCCAACAGTCCGCCCTCGGTATCCTAGATGCCGAGGGCATTTTTTGAAGCAAATTTAGATCAATTGGAGGTTCAAATCTATGTTCTGTGAAAATTGCGGTCATCAAATCTCCGATACCGCCAAATTCTGCTCTGCCTGCGGTCATCCCGTTGGCACAGCACCATCCCCCGATGTAGGAGCACCGCCTACTGTTCCAGCCAAGCGAGAATCGCCCCGGCTGAAAGCATCGTCTGGTAATGGAAGCATCTCTAGAATGTCCGGGATACGCCGTAAGCCGTGGCTGCTCCGTATGCCAATCCCTGACCCTCACACAGGTATTACAGTTGTAAAAACTGTCGGCACTTATGTCACCCGTGAAGAAGCCGAAGCGGTTCGTGCTGAAATGATGAAACGCCCTGCTACACCATATCAAGATTCCACCTTAGCAAAAATTCACGAGGTTTTTCTGGAATCTCGCGAGTACAAAAGACGTTCTGATAAGGCTCGTGAGTTGTATGATCTGGCATGGAAGTATCTAAAACCGCTCTGGTATTATAAAATCGCCGCCCTTTATGCACAGGACTTCCAGAACATTCTTGATAAGATGGCCGACGATGGCCTGTCTCAAAGCATGTTGGAAAAAGAGCGCACTCTTATCAGTAAGCTGTATCGCACTGCCATTGGCTGGCGTGTCGTGGATGCTAACCTTGCATCTGTTCTGAAAATCGAGGGGCGCAAATCCCCGGAACGTGAAATCTTCACGGATGAACAGATTACACTGATTCTTAGCCAAAAGAACACGCCCACTGGGCAGATGGTAATTGCTCTTCTGGCCTGCGGAGTGCGTATCTATGAGCTGCTGCACTTCAAACACGAAGATTTTCACCGCACGGAATCCGGCGCTTATCTGATTGGCGGCTGCAAGACCGAAGCTGGACGCAACCGCATCATTCCCATTCTTGACTTCGGCATCCCGATTTTTGAACATGCGTATGCCACCTCTGTGGAAAACAGCCCACTTTTTCCAAATGGCAAAGGAGGTTTTTGGAACGAAAAGAACTGGCGCAACCGCAAGTTCTATCCGTTCTTGGAGGAAATTGGCATTCAGCCGAATCCTTATGACGAGAACGGCAAGCGTAAACCGGAGTTTTCCGGGAAGCTCGCCACTTATACACCCTACACCACCCGGCATACATACGCCAGCCTCTGTGATCGTGCAGGTGTCAACAAGGATATCCTGAAACGTGCTGTTGGGCACACACCCAAATCCAAAACGCTGGATGAAGTCTATCTCCATCCGAAAGCCAACCAGATGATTGAAGCCTTTGACTCGGCCAATCAACTGGTCAAAGATGAAGTTCTGGCTCTGTCAGAAGAATAACCCCTACATACCAGAAAAACCGTCAACGCATGAGAGAGAAATCTCTCACGTTTTGACGGTTTTCTTTTTTACCCTAAAAGCACTCTTGCTCTGCGCTGTACCTCTTTTTCGATCATCTTCAAGCGATTTGGCGGCAGATTATAACGTGTCGCTCTGCGGTCAAAATGGAAATCCAGCAGCTTATGGAGCATTGCACGGTGACGAGTTTTCATTGCACTCTTTGCAGCTGCAAAGAAATCATCGTATGCAAGCGGAAGCAGTGCATGGGCATACTCATCAAATACTTTCTGATCGTCCCAAAGATCCGTTCCGCCCAGACTGAACAGCGAGTTTCCGTGGTCAAACAGCGGTGCAGGTGCGGCAATCGTGTTGGTCTTATTATCTACCAGCACACCAAAGTTTCCATAGTGGCGGTCAGTGTTGCAGATGATTGCATCAAAGACCAGCATATCTTCCAGCGCATCCACAAAGTTCTGACCTAACGTCTGATAATACGCAAAAATTGCTTTTATTCCACCTTTGGACACAAGCTGTCCGATGGGAATATAAGAATACTCTTTGCTGGTGAACAGCTCACACTTGGAACAAAGCGTCTTTTTCAGATCTTTTGTCAGGGTGTAGCGAATCGCATTCACGCCCATCACCTGTGCAACTTGATAAGCATACAGTTCCGAGTACGGTTCAAATCCAAAATTGCTGAACCCTGACGTGCCACCTTTATAAAGATAGATTTTTCCGTTTTGTCTGCGCCAGCATTTTGGCAGCATCCCGTTGGTCGAGAACTCCGGGCAGGACGCAAGCGAAGTTCGTATGCTGCTGCCATATCCTGTAAAGGCGATTGCTGCCAGCACCTGACTGAATCGGTTATCGTAAAGATTTACTTTTTCAAAGGTGTCACCGGAGCCCTCTGCATCTACCCAAAAGCAATCATTGAGTGAAAGACCTTTATTGGCTGCAATAATTCCAAGCGGTCGATTCAAAGAAAGCCCCACCTTAGAGAGCAGAGCATCTACATACGCTCGGTTCTTCGGAATTGTGCGATGCCGCAGCCAGCGTTCTACACCATCTTCTGATACAGTCAGATTCAAAGGTAGAAAAGAACGGTTTTCTTCGTAGACCTTTATAAAATGGAGGCCAGTATCTGCACTGTCCATGTTTGCTTCAAAGGTAAGCAGTGGCAAATCAAAATGCCTGATGGTGTAGCGCACAGCGATTTCTCCTTTCATCCATGATCTTTTTCTTTATTATACGGCAACAGAATCCGAATGAAAAGCACTACCGTCATTCTGCACAAAATTCAAGGATAAAATTTTACACCCCAAAATCTGCAAAAATCGGGTTTCTGAGGTCATTTTGCCGTTCCTCTCCGAATTTTGCTACAGATCTGCTACAAACTTGCTACAAACGACTGAAAAGGGGGCCTCCTACACGTTTCATTATCAATATGCAAAAGTGAATCCGTTTCACTTTTGCATATCAAAAAGCACGTAGATACAAGAAAAAGCCGCTTACCTTTTCAGGTAAACGGCCTTACGTTTGGTGGAGCATTGTCCACAGCACTCGAACCCAACACTTCCTCACGGGTGACCGTCTTGGCATCGTCCGTGAAGTTGAAGTTGAGTACGACCCGGTCATCAAAGACGTAGACCGAGTTGACAAAGGTATCAATGATCTGCCGCTGGTGTTCCGTGCTGCCCACGTCACCCTTGCGGAATTTTTCAAGCCAGAACCGAATCCACTCACGGGTCAGGACGGGCTTTTTCAGCTCTTCTTCCAGAATGCTGGTGTTCAGGGCTTCTTTCCGGGCTTCCAGCTCGTCCAACCGCTGCTTGGTGGTCGGGGTCAGGATGCCCTGTTCAATGGCTTCCAGAAGGTTTGCGAGTCGTTTCTCCGTATCCCGGAGTTGCTCTTTCAGAACAGGCAGCCGGGTGTTCTCCTGCTGCTGGGCTTCCATGACCAAATCTATCAGCCGTTCGATGATTTCATCGCTGAAAATCACCTTAATGGCAGTGTCCACCACGAACCGTTCCAGCGGCTCCTTGCGGATGGCTTTCAGGTCGCAATGCGCCTTGCCGTGGCGTTTGGCGTTGCCGCACTTGTAGTAATAGTAGGTGTTTCCCATGTGGCTGGTGCCGCTTTCGCCACCCATCAGGGTGCCGCACTTGCCACAGAACAGCTTGGTGGTCAGCAGATATCTCACATCCTCTTTTGCAGGCCGACCATGGGCGATCCTGTTCTGCTCAAAACGCTGCTGCACCCGGTCAAACAGGTCCTGGTCAACAATGGCCGGAATGCCGCCCGGCGTCACAATGTCCTTGTAGCGGTATTCGCCGATGTAGCGGCGGTTGCGGAAGATCTGGAAGAAGCTGTTCTTCACGAACGGCTTCCCGGTGCGGGTACGCAGGCCGCGCTCGTTCAGGGATGCTGCGATCTTCTCAGCCGGTTCGCCGTCGGCGTACCGGGTGAAGATCTCCTGCACGATGGGAGCCGTTTCCGGGTCGATATGGTACAGCCTGTCCTCCTTGCCAATGGTGAAGCCCAGCGGAACCACACCGCCGTTATACTTGCACTGAAGGGCATTTTCGCGCTCACCGCGCGCCACTTTCAGGGCGAGCTCGGCGGAATAGTATTCCGCCATGCCGATCAGCATACTCTCCACCATAATGCCTTCAGGCCCCTGCGAGATGGGTTCCATAGCAGACACCAGATGGACACCGTTCTTTTCCAGCTGGTACTTGTAGTTCACGGCATCGAATCGGTTCCGGGCAAAGCGGTCCAGCTTCCAGACCAGAACTACGTCGAAGATTTTCTTTCCGCTGTCCTTGATCATCCGCTGAAAGTCTGGGCGGTCATCCGTTTTGGCAGAGTAGGCACGGTCAATGTAGGTGCCGACCACGGTGATGCCGTTCTTCTCGGCGTAGTCCTTGCAGTCGCGCAGCTGTCCCTCAATGGACGCTTCACGCTGGCTGTCGGATGAATAGCGGGCGTAGATTACGGCGGTCATGGTTGCACCTCCTTGGCGCGTATTCGACTTGCCTTTATAGTATCGGGTCAAGCGCAGCTTGTCAACAATCTGCGAGCAGATTGAAATGTGAAAATTGCGAAACGCAGCGAAAAAGGTGAGAGCAAGAATCGTCCCGTGGCCACAAATTTTCAATTCTTGAAAATTCTTGCCCCCTTGGGACAGCTTCTTGTTGGGGCGTGCCTGCCCCAAACCCTGCTGGGTGATTTCATTCTTGGTGGTTGCTATATTGCTTATATGCCTTTTCAAATCCTGATTTGTTATATATGATAAATTTATAACATTCTCCGTCTTTCATGGAAATTGCTGCAACAGGAACGACCATCTGACTCCATGAAAGCTCCCTTATCTCGTTCATGGGCAATACAAGGTTGCGATACAGTGGACTGACTGTGAGCTTTTGAGTTGAATATGTAATGCTCTGTTCATCAATGTACAAACCACCGCCAATGATTCCATTACGGCATAAGCTACACACAAAAGTTTTTCCCATAATATTACCGCCTCCTATTAGTTGATGGTTGGTTAAGTTGAGTATATCATATTGATTTCCAGAAGAACACCCCTATATAGGAGATTTTAGCCGTTTTACTGCGTACGTGCGTACGAGAGATTGGTACGCACGTACGCAGCGATTTGCCCGAAGCGCACCCTATACAGCCGTTTCCCCCTCGGAGAGCCCACTACACTTTGCAGACCGCAGGGATGAAAGTGTCATAGTGGGTTATTACACTTCCGGGGAAGTGCATCTCCGTCCTCGTCACCTTCCTCTGAACCCCGAAAGGAGGGATGCCCTTTGGCAAGAAATGATGGTATTGACCGCACCAGTGTCCGAAATCTCGCCGTTTCGGACAAGGCCGTTGGCAACACCCAGCAGCACAATGAGCGTGAAAAGGACAGCTATCGGAACCCCGATATTATCCCCCAGCGCGCTGCATGGAACGTCCACTTCAAAAAGCCAACCGCCAGCTACACCGACCTGTTCTCCCAACTGGAAACCGCTGGCACGATTTCAACGCGCGGCCTGAAGCCGGATGCCACCCATTACTGCGAGCTTGTCTTTGATGTCAACTCGGCCTACTTTGACAACCACGGCGGCTACGAGTTCGCCAAGCAGTTCTATGAGGATGCCTACCAAGCTGCCGTTCAAATCGTGGGCGGTGAGCAGTATATCCTCTCGGCAGTCATGCACGCCGATGAGATCAACCGTGCCATGACCGAAGCACTAGGCCGCGAAGTTTACCACTACCACCTCCATGTGGTCTATGTGCCTGTGGTGGAAAAGCAGATCCTCTGGTCGAAACGCTGCAAGGACAAGGCACTGGTCGGCACAGTCAAGGAGACCGTCATGCAGGTCAGCCGAAGCAAGAAGTGGGCTTCCAAGCCCCTGCTGGACGATGCCGGAAAGCCTGTCCTGCAAAAGAGCGGCAAGCCAGTCCTGAAGAAGTCGTACAGCATCCTGCAAGACGATTTCTTCAACTATATGCGTACTGCCGGGTACACGGATGTGGAGCGCGGTGAGCGCGGCAGCACCGAAGAACACCTGACCGTCACCCAGTTCAAAGTCCAGCGGGAACAGGAACGGCTGGACAGCCTGACCTCTCAAATCGGCCAAAAGGAACAGTCGCTTGCACAAACCAACGCCGCTCTCTCCAAAAAGGAGAGGGAACTTGCCGCTGTTCAGAAAAAGGCCACGCT
>OHPB01001553.1_pt1 | contig 11710 bp, 10 predicted proteins | sample 1577621 | NCBI WGS metagenome assembly OHPB01 (sample SAMEA3879577, study PRJEB24766) | human gut metagenome | biome: human-associated habitat; feature: feces | place: USA | collected 1985/1987 | reverse complement strand
GCTGTGTTCGCTCAGAAAGGAGTAGCGGGCATATGAGGCAGATACACCCACATCGAACGTGAAGCAGGCGGTGTCCATGCGGGTGATGGCTGCGGGGTTCAGCGTGTTCAGAAATCCGGTACGGTTCAGGGCGATGCCCGTGTTGCCCATGCCGGCATAACGTCCGCCGTCACCGGCACTCAGTTCGCCCACTCCGTACATGGAGGTGGGCAGGTTGGTGGTGTTCTGGGCCACGGCGGTGAGGCTTGCCGTACACAGACTGCACAGCAGAAGGGGAATCCGGTAATGGCGTTTCATTGCTCGTTGTATATTTTGAATCTTACGTCTAATCTGCATTGTCTCTCTTGTTCGGGGTCGTTGGTGAAGATGACCTGGTTGAAGGTGGTGGTGCTTTCTTCGTCTGTCAGACTCATCAGCAGTTTCTGCCGCTTGATGCCCGAAGTGCCGTAGTTGTTGCGGATGAATTCGGTGAGGTCGAAGGAGTAGTAGGTCTCTTTCCCGTACATCTCGTCGATGGTCAGGTCGCCGGTCTGTACGGTTACGCCGTCACTGCCGTATACGTAGTCCTCCAGCACATTGTTCTCGTCCGTGATATAAAGGCGGATGTCATTGGGAAGCTGGCTCACTTCGTTGTAGCTCCGGGCCAGAGGATAGAGGTAGAGTGTGGCGCTCTCTATGGAGACTATCTGTCCGGTACTTCCGAGGCTGTTGAGGTAGGGGAATTCCAGTTGGTTGTAGTAACCCGTCAATCCCTGCATATAGGCCAGGCAACCCATGTCGCTGGAGTGGACGAGGTTCTCTATTCCGCTTTTCAGGGAAGCAAGGTGGGTGCCGGTGGGGTCGTGCCGGATACCGGTATAGGCATAGTCGGTGTTTACGTTGAAAGTCAGCACTTGTCCGGTACGTTGGTTGGAGACTTCCTGATAGTGGAGGTTGATGTTCATGGCAGAATCATTCACCATGAATCCGGTGATACACTGCCCGTCGTTTTCGGGAACAAAGACCAGTCCGGGGAATTTCTTCTTGAACTTGTCTTGGGTATCGAAGTAGTCGTCCTGGGCCACGAGGTCATTCAGCAGTTGTTGTCCCCATGAGTCGGGCAGGCGGACGCTTACTTCCTTCTTCCGCCCCGGGCAGGGGGTGAAGGTAAAGCTGAAGAGCGGGGCATCTTCCGTCGGGAGTACGGTGCTGTTGTAAAGGTCCTCGTCGTTGTCCAGCACGATAGGTTTTTTCAGCCGGTAGATGGAGATGCGCTGTTGCGTCAGGGTATCTCCCCAGAAATGGCCCGAAGGTATCATTCGCAGTACGAGGGAGTCGAGGGTATAGGTATAGTCTGTGTTGGGGGTGAAGTCGGACGTGGAGTATTCGGCATAGTAGGTGGCGGATACTTCTCCCCAGGCGCTGCTCCGGTAATGTCCTAGCTGGCAGATGCTGTCGCCCCGGGTCTCTATGGAGTCTAGCAGGATGGTGCTGATGTCTACCGAGCAGGTGTCTGCGTATACATTATAAAAGGAGCTTTCCACGAGGCTCTTTCCAAGCTGCGAGTTCTCGTCCTGGCAGGCGCAGAAGATAGCGAGGACTGCGAATAAGCTGTACAATGACTTCTTCATTTCTGTTCTTTTAGTTGGCGGCAAAGGAAAGGCAAAACTTTTATATCTTCCTACAAAAATCGGCGTTCGGACGGTTTTTATCGGTAAAGGCGTTTAACGGGAATTTCGGACTGTTCGTCGGTTATTTTTGTCGGTGTGGTTGCGGTGGTTTACTTTTGCGGACAGACAAAAAGGACCTCCCGCAGCTTCTTGTTTTGGAAAGTGGGAAGTATAAAGCTTAATCATTAAAAAAACAATAAACAATGAACAGACTATTGGTAGGAATAATGTTGCTGGCCATCGTGTGCATTGCCGGCAGTTGTACGGACGAGGATGAATACACTCAGGGGCAGTGGATGAAGAAAGCCAGCTATAACGGTGTGTACCGCGCTTATGCCTCCGGCTTCACCATCGGCAATTATGGATATTTGTGTGGCGGCTTCTACGGAGCGAACAAGGATTACCTGAACGACCTTTGGGAGTATGACATGAGCCGGAACAGCTGGACGCAGTGTGCCGACATGCCCGTTGCCGGGCGCAAGGCTGCCGTGGGCTTTGCCGTGAATGGCAAGGGATACATTACGACCGGTTCCGTAAAGGACGGCTCCTCGTCCTACTGTGTAGCAGATACCTGGGAGTATGACCCTGCCACGGATACCTGGACACGGAAAGACGACTTCAAAGGCGGAGTACGCGACGGTGCCCTGGCTTTCAGTATAGGCGGATATGGCTATGTCGGTACGGGCTGCAACAGCGACGCTACCGGCAGCGAGAGTGCCTACAAGATGGACTTCTACCGTTTCAACCCCAATGGCGCCGAAGGTTCGCAATGGGAAGCGGTGAGCGGGTATGGAGGCGAGAAGCGCTACTTCGGTACGGCATTCGTCATCGATGAGGTGGCCTACATCTGTTGCGGGCGAAACAACAGTACCGATCTGGTGGATTTCTGGAAGTTCGACGGAAGCAACTGGACCCAGTTGCGTGACATTGCCGATACGGACTCCGACAATGACTATGACGATGACTACGCCATCACACGGTCCGAAGCCGTATCCTTCGTCATCGGTGGAAGGGGATTTGTGGCTACGGGAATACGTAACAGCACTTCCTTGAGCAGCGACTACTGGCTGTACGACCCTGACAAGGACTTATGGTACGGCGATTCCGATGACGACTTTACCCCCATTACAGATGTACATAATTATCCTTCCGGTGCTTCTTCGCGCAGGGCTGCCGTTGGTTTCTCTACCGGCGAACGTGGTTTTGTGCTGACAGGAACAAGTGGTACCAGCTACTTTGATGATGTGTACGAACTTCTACCCGATGAGGAAGAGGAAGTCTGATTCGCCCCATAACTGAACGGAACTTATGAAGCTGATGTTTATTATGATAAAGATAGGTGTACCGGCTGTGATGGCGGTATGCCTTTCTTGCTGTTCGGGTCATACTGCCGGCGGTGGCAATGAGTTGAAATGCCGGGTGATGGAGGTGGAAGACGGTTACGGCTACGTGGTGCTGCATGGAGCCGATACCCTGATATATCAACCTTTTATACCTGCTTTGAGCGGTCGCCTGCCATTTGCAACAAAGGTGGAAGCGCTGGCGGCCGGTCGGTTGGTATGCCGCAAGCTTGCCGATGGGCAAGCTCCGGCATTGAGCAGGGAGGAGGTGGAGTCTTGTCTGACAGACACCGGACTCTAATCTTCTAAAGAATCCTTTACTTCGTGATGTATTTCCGAGCAGTCATAAGGGTATCTCTGCATGAATTTACCCTTGAGTACCTTCTTTGTATCGCTACCGGGACGTGAAAGAGTGGCGGTGAATGTCACTTGAAGCCGTTTGTAGTAGATGGTTGAAGTGTATATGTTCCATTTCATACCTACTATGTCTACTTCAAAATGTTTATATCTCAGTTCGTCTTCTTTGTAATACTTGCCTTGGTTGATGAAGAATAACAGTTGTTGTCCCATGATTATTTTTCCGTCTTCTATGTGGTTGGGCAGATAGATGCTACGTTTCTCCGGGTCTATGCTTTTGAAGGTTTCATCAGAGTGCCCATCGGGTATGAATGCGTATTCTGTCCATTTATTGATGAATGGATAGTAGTCATGCTTGTCGGTTGTGTTTCCCAGATTTTCATTTTTATAGGTACTCTTATCAGGTCCTGTTCCGGCTTCTTTCACTCCGTCACCTTCTTCCACGCTGTATTCGATGGACTCTATCTGATAGAAGTTAGTGCACGGTTCTTGGTGTATGATGATTTGTTCCTTGTAGAGTCCCGTTTTCATCTCAAGGTTGATGATGAGGCTACGGGATTCACCTAAGTCAAAGTTGTCTTTAAAGTGCAGGATGAGATGGCTGTCGGTGTCCCGTTCCAAGTCCCACCATTTATAATGCAGGCTTCCCGTACCTTCCAGTTGTGGGAGCTTGTTGCCATCCATCATGAGGTCTCCCCATGGGGTGGTGATGGAGGTTATGCGCCAGTCGCCGCGTGTTAGGTCTATCTGCAGGGTAGAGGCTTCGCCCTTCACGGTAGTTTCCTGAAAGGGCGAGAGGCGGATTTCATCGCTATCATTGCAAGCCGTCAGGCCGCAAAGGAAAAGAGCGAACAAAAGGATGGATTGGAATAAGTCAGTCGTTTTCATGTTGGTTATTATTTGATTATGTCCATTGGACGTGGCATTCTTTGTAAATGCTGCACGACAAAGATAATTATTTCCTCTTTACGCTGTATTCTCCGAAAGAAAGAAGTACTCTTTTTTGCCGGATAATACGGGTTTTATTAACTTGCGCACAAATTATCGCTAATCATTAACCACTAACCATTAATTCCATGAAATACCAAGTTGCCATTATCGGTGGAGGTCCTGCGGGATATACTGCTGCCGAAGCTGCCGGAAAAGCAGGATTGAGTGTCGTACTATTTGAGAAGCAGAGTCTCGGTGGAGTGTGCCTGAATGAAGGGTGTATCCCTACCAAGACCTTGTTGTATTCGGCCAAGACCTATGACGGAGCCCGCCATGCTTCGAAGTATGCGGTCAGTGTGCCCGAAGTATCGTTTGATTTGCCCAAGATTATTGCCCGCAAGCAGAAGGTAGTACGCAAGCTGGTATTGGGAATCAAAGGAAAGCTGACTGCCCATGGTGTGACGATTGTCAGCGGAGAGGCCACAGTGACGGACAAGAATCATGTGGAGTGCGGCGGAGAAACCTACGAATGCGAGAACCTGCTGCTCTGCACCGGTTCCGAAACCTTTGTCCCTGCCATTCCCGGCATAGACAAAGTGTCCTATTGGACTCATCGTGATGCACTGGATAACAAGGAACTGCCCGCTTCGCTTGCCATCATCGGCGGCGGTGTCATCGGTATGGAGTTCGCTTCTTTCTTCAACAGCCTGGGAGTGCAGGTAACCGTCGTCGAGATGCTGGACGAGATACTGGGAGGCGGTATGGACCGAGAGCTGGCGGGTATGCTCCGTGCAGAGTACGCCAAGCGGGGAATCAAGTTCATGCTGAGTGCAAAAGTAGTGTCTGTCATGCCGGATACTGCCGAAGCTTCTTCCCTTATCCAGGTGAATTATGAAACAGCCGACGGTCCCGGTTCCGTCGTTGCCGAACGGCTTCTGATGAGTGTCGGGCGCCGTCCGGTAATGAAAGGCTTCGGATTGGAGAATCTGGGCTTGGAAAGAACGGAGCGCGGAAATGTCTTTGTCAACGGACAGATGCAGACTTCAGTTCCCGGAGTATATGCTTGCGGCGACTTGACGGGATATTCCTTGCTGGCGCATACAGCCGTCCGCGAGGCGGAAGTAGCCATACATTCCATCATTGGCAAGAAGGATGCCATGAGCTACCGTGCCATCCCCGGCGTGGTATATACTAATCCCGAAATAGCCGGTGTGGGCGAGACAGAAGAATCCCTGCAGAAGAGAGGCGTTGCCTATCGTGCTGTGAAGCTTCCGATGGCGTACAGTGGTCGCTTTGTAGCAGAGAATGAAGGAGTGAATGGTGTCTGCAAGTTACTGTTGGGCGGCGACGATACCGTATTGGGGGCACATGTCTTGGGTAATCCCGCTTCGGAAATCATCACGCTGGCAGGCATGGCTATTGAACTGAAACTTACTGCCGATGGATGGAAGAAGATTGTCTTTCCGCACCCCACGGTGGGAGAGATATTCAAGGAGGCATTGTAGAACCCATGACTATTGTTTCATATAAACATAAAAGATGAAAACCGTAAAGCTAATCACCTGCGACGATGCCTTCCAGGCACACGTCATTCAGGGTGCCTTGAAGAATGAGGGCATTGCGTCTGTTTTGCATAATGAAAACATGTCTTCCGTGATGCGCGGATATGTCCGTGATGTCACGGGAGTGGATATATTTGTTTATGAAGATGAATATGACAATGCCCTCCGCCTGCTTGAACGGAACCAGATGATTCCGGAACAGTTGAGGTACTGCCCCCATTGCGGTTCGGATGAGATTAAGTTTGTGCTGAAGAAGAGCCATCGGGTGCGTGCTGTGGTGGCTGCTGTTATTGCGGCATTGTCGGCCGCACCTCCGGGCACTGAGCATTGGGAGTATGTATGCAGGAAGTGCGGCACTCATTTTGAGAAGCCGGTGGCGAAAGGAACAGTTGAAGAATAATCAGGTGTTTATTCTTTTAACCGCTTTTCAATCCAGACCCGGTTTTTACGCCCCAATCGGCTTTCTGCAAAATCCAGGAAAGCCGATGTGTCTGTTATATGGGCTTGGATGACACCTGCCAGAAAGTTGAAGAAAGGTTCTTCACCCACTCGGACAAGCAGGTCGGCGAGTAGTACTGACCCTTTCCTATAGAGGGCAAGATGCGCTTCGCGGTCGTTGCGGTCAATACCCCAGATAGGACGGATATGGCGTGTTTCCTTACGATAGGCGTCGATGTAAGCGGCATAGGCTTTCTCGCCGCGGGCGTGGCGTATGTATTGCAAAGCACTGAATTCGGCAAAAGATTCGTTCAGCCAGTCGTGCCAAGATTCCACCGGAGCCTTGTTCCACCAGAAGTGGCCGATTTCGTGGGCGGTGTTCTTGAGTACATATTCATTGAATGTTCGTGAACTGAGCATAATGAAATTTTTACGGCTGTACCCTCCTGAGGTGCCGGAAGCTGAAAGCAGGAATTTCATGTAAATATCCTCATCTCCCGCAATTTTATAAAGGCGTCGGAAGAATTTCAAGGCATTGTGGCAACATTGAAGTGCCGAGTCTGCACCGGCATCCGGGAAGTCTGTATAGATAAGTTCAATGGTAGTTCCGTTATCATTGATGCGGCGGCTTTTCAGCATGGGTGAAGCCAGGATAACATTGTCGAAATTCTCCCAAGGTTGCTCCATTTCCCATATCCCTTCTTCTGTATGGGAAATAATACCTGAGCCGCTCACCGTATAACCGTCAGTGATGCCGATTCGTAAGTGCGAATAATCTGCCCGGTTACCGTTGCAGACAGGATACCATCCCGTATAGTAACCAAGTTCAATCCAATGGTCATTGAATGATTTTGCAGGGCCCTGCACTTCCTGCATGTAGAGTGTGTAACGGGTATTTATGCGGCAGCGGTCATCGGCTCCTGCCGGCCGGTAGAGGGTCAAGGTCCGTCCGTCGGGAATGAATTGGGCAGGTGCCGGGGCAAGCGTATCGAAACGGTAGGTTATCTCCCGGCTGCTGTGGCGTAGTGTGTCGATACGGGCATGGCGCCATAGTACCAACGAGATTGAGTCACTGTCATGGAAATCGACTTCAAACGAACCGCCAACTTCGACTTGTCGGTTCGGTACATCAATCTGTACGGTTAAGTCATAACTGACAATGCGCGGAGATTCTTGTGCCCGAAGCATGGGGGAGAAAAGGAGGCATATTGTAAAGCTGGCAATTGTAAGTTGTAGTTTCATGGTACATCAATTTTAGAGTGATAGTAACTGGGAGATTTTGCCTATGCAATCTATGCAAAAGTAGTATTTTTAAAGGAATATTAAGATGGATGGCTGGATATAATTTATGAAAAGACTACCTCGTTGTTGTTCATTTGTAAGATTGTCGTACTTTTGCCTTTAAAGATAAATATATTTATGAAAAGGATATTGTTGCTGTTAATTTTATCCGTCTGCCTGCTCCCATTATGGCCCCAAGAGACGGTAACTCCGGTGAAGCCGCTCTCTGCGCGGATTGATGCGTTGATAGAACACAAACTTCCCGCAGGCTCTAATGTGGCCATTTCGGTCTATGACCTGACTGCCGGAAAGCCCTTGTACGGCTATCAGGCGGACAAGCTTTCCCGTCCCGCTTCCACCATGAAGCTGCTGACCACCATTACCGCCCTTTCCCGTCCCGAAGCCGACGAGCCGTTCCGTACGGAAGTGTGGTATCAGGGAACCATTGAGCGCGATACCTTGCAGGGGGATATGTATGTGATAGGCGGTTACGACCCGGAGTTTGATGAAGAGGCATTGGATTCCCTGGTGGCTACCGTGGCCCGTTTCCCCTTCTCTGTCATCAAAGGCAAGGTGTATGGAGATGTCTCCATGAAAGACTCCTTGTACTGGGGCAGCGGCTGGTTGTGGGATGATACTCCCTATTCCTTCCAGCCCTACCTCTCACCGCTGATGCTGAATAAAGGAGTGGTGAAGGTTACCGCCACACCCGGCGAACGGGGCGACAGCGCACGCCTTGAATGCACTCCCGCCTCTTCCTATTATACACTGACGAACAAGACCCAAAGCCGTACCCCTTCTGCCGGACGTTTCCGTGTGTCGCGCGACTGGCTGGTGAACGGGAACAACATCACCGTGACGGGCAACGTCGATGCCCGCCGTGCAGGTACGGTCAATATATTTTCTTCGCAGGACTTCTTCATGCATACCTTTATGGAACGGTTGCAGGCACGAGGCATCCGGTGCATTCCGGCGGCAGAAGCGGAAGTCTCTTACCTCTTCGGTGAGTTCCGGCAAGACAGCCTCTCCGTACGGATGGCTTCCTACGAAACTTCCGTGCAGGATGTGGTGAAACAGATAATGAAGGAGAGCGATAATCTCAATGCCGAAGCCATGCTCTGCCGGTTGGGTGTGCAGAGCAGCGGAAAGAAGCGTGTCTCTGCCGAGGACGGGCTTTCTGCCATCCGCATGCTGATAAAAGAGATGGGATATAACCCCGATAGGTATAATCTGGCAGATGGTTGCGGCCTTTCCAATTACAACTACATTTCACCGGAACTCTTGGTTTCTTTCCTGCGATATGCCTACTCGCGTACGGATGTTTTCCAGAAACTTTATAAGGCTTTGCCCATTGGCGGCGTGGACGGTACACTGGAGTTCCGCATGAAGAAAGGCACCCTTTCCCACAGAAATGTACATGCCAAGACGGGTTCCTTTACCGCCATCAACTGCCTGGCCGGCTACCTTAAAGCCCGCAACGGACACGAGATAGCCTTTGCCATCATGAACCAGAATGCACTGTCGGGCAGGGAAGCACGCGCTTTCCAGGATGCGGTGTGTGATGAAGTGATACGTTGAGGTTTAGCCATCGTAAAGTTGACCTTTAGCGTCGTAAAGTTAAGGTTTAGCTTCCTAATGCAGACCTTTACGGAGTGAGCCCCAAGAGTAGGGGAAATCATTCCTCTTTCGTATTGCGGTAGCGTGCCGGAGACATACCCAGATAAGACTTCACATACTTCCCGAAGAAAGACTGGTTGGGGAAATTAAATTCTTCTGCAATCTCCTTGATGGACTTGTCCGAATGCTTCAGCCGGTACTTGATGTGCTCGATGGCACTTTCGTTAATCAAGTCAAGCGGTGTACGTCCGCATGCCTGCTTGATGACCTTCGAAAAGTGTTTGGGACTATAGCAGAGTGCATCGGCATAATATCCTACAGAACGGTGTATGCCGTTGTCTTTGGACAACATCTCTATAAACTTACGCAGGATATAGTCGGACTGTTTGATGCTTTCTTTTGTATCGACTGTCATTTCTGAAGGGTTCACTTCTTTGTTGAGGTGTCCCAACATCTCACAGAAAATGGCAGAAAACAAGTATTGCATCACTTCCCTGTGATAGTGATGAGGCTCGTCGTTTATCTTTGCCATAAGCAGTTCTCGGTAGAATTTGAAGATTTCCTTGTCCCCTTCCTCCCCGACAGACTTTATGGGATTGTTGTGGATATGCATAACGGTATTCCATGTATCCTTCTCCATCTTGACCACGCGTTGTAGGAACTGTGTGGAGAATGCGGCAAGCCTTATCTTGTGCTTCGGGCTTACCATCGCGTGGCTGATAATGGTATTGGGAAGGCCGAGCAGTAAGTCGCCTGCTTCCAGTTGGTAGATTTTGTAGTTGACGTCCAACTGGATGCAGCCTTCTAGACAGATAGCGATAAGGAAGCATCCCAATCTTATTGTATCTTCATTGTAGGGGCTTCCCTCCAGACTGTTGATTATGACAAAGTCATTGTCTACATAGTCAAGGACATGTTCGCTGTTTTTAAAGTCCGCGATTTCTACGATTTTTATGTTCCCTTTCTCCATATTCTTCCTTTTTCGTTTTGCAAAGTTGGTGAATAATGGGAAATATGGGATGTTCCATTATGCGGCTTTCTTGTTCTATATGTCATTTATAGACAATTCATTAGCCTTAAAAAAGATGAATGTCGAAAAAGGAACATCTTTGGAGTGTAATTGGTCATTATGGCGTTGTTCCTTTCTCCTACTTTTGCCACCAGTTTTAACAAAAAGACAATGAGAAAAAGTATGATTACATTGAACAGGAAATGGATACGGCTGATAGGGATTGTCGGTTGTACAATGTGTTTGGCATCTTGCAAGCAGGCATCGGATGCTTCCGGAATGAAACCTTCTTATGCTACCATGAAAGTGGAGGCGACGGACAAAGAGCTTTCCACTTCGTACTCAGCAACGATACGCGGACGGCAGGACATAGATATTTATCCGCAAGTGTCGGGCACCATCGAGAAGCTTTGTGTGACCGAGGGGCAGAAGGTGCGCCGGGGACAACTGCTTTTCATCATCGACCAGGTTCCCTACAAGGCTGCACTCAAAACGGCCGTTGCCAATGTGGAAGCGGCACGTGCCGCACTGGCTACTGCCGAACTGACTTATAACAGCAACAAGGAATTGTATGCGCAGAAAGTGGTTTCGGAATTCAGCCTGAAGACTGCCGAAAACAGCTACCTTACCGCCAAGGCGCAACTCTCGCAGGCCGAGGCCCAGGAGATAAGCGCACGCAACAACCTCTCCTATACGGAAGTGAAGAGTCCCAGCGACGGGGTGGTGGGGGCATTGCCCTACCGTGCAGGGGCATTGGTCAGCCCCAGCTTGCCGCAACCGCTGACAACGGTCAGTGACAACAGCGACATGTACGTTTACTTTTCCATGACCGAGAACCAGTTGCTCGCCCTGACACGCCAGTACGGCAGCATGGACGAGGCGCTGAAGAACATGCCGGCGGCAGAGCTGCGTCTGAACGACAATTCCGTCTACGACAAGAAAGGTACCATCGAGTCCATCAGTGGTGTCATCGACCGCCAGACGGGTACGGTAGTGGCACGCGTGGTCTTCCCCAACGAATCGCGCCTGCTCCATAGCGGGGCATCGGGCACGGTGGTGGTGCCTGCCACGTATAAGAACTGCATTGTGATTCCGCAAGAAGCCACCGTACAGTTGCAGGACAAGACGTTGGTATACAAGGTAGTGGATGGCAAGGCCGTCTCTACCCTGATTACCGTGGCAGGAATAAATGACGGACGCGAATACGTGGTGCTGGACGGACTGAAAGTGGGTGACGAGATTGTTTCCACAGGTGCCGGACTGCTGCGCGAAGGAACGCAAGTGAAATGATGATTGCTATTTTATCAACTATCAATGACCCATTAAGATGAAAGGAAATATATTTATAAAACGGCCGGTGATGGCTATCTCCATCTCCGTACTGATTCTGGTGATAGGGCTCATTTCGCTCTTTACGCTGCCGGTGGAACAATATCCTGACATTGCGCCTCCTACGGTATATGTCAGTGCCAACTACACCGGCGCCGATGCCGAAGCCGTGCTGAACAGTGTCATCATGCCGTTGGA
>OHPB01001547.1_pt1 | contig 11755 bp, 2 predicted proteins | sample 1577621 | NCBI WGS metagenome assembly OHPB01 (sample SAMEA3879577, study PRJEB24766) | human gut metagenome | biome: human-associated habitat; feature: feces | place: USA | collected 1985/1987 | reverse complement strand
TCAAGGGGGAACGGCGGTTGGGGAAACACGTGAGGAAGGGGGACATTGCAATTAAGGTATATGTCTAACACTCTTGTAGAGGCGGAACAAATATATTTAATTATGTTGCGGTTGCGGAAGATTTTAGCAAAAAAAACGACGCGGAAGGCGTCGTTTTTTTTGTTGGGTAAAATTTGCTTGTCGTTGAAAAAATTATCTTATTTCCGTCACGTCGTAGCCTGCGTTTTCAACGGCGGCTTTGAGAGCGGAATCGGAAACGTCTTTTGTGAGCGTTACGATTGCGTTTTTGTTTTCGAGCGACACCTCGACAAGAGATACTCCGTCCACTTTTGAGAGTGCTTCGTTTACATGTTTGACGCAGTGCATGCACATCATGCCTTCGATTGAAATTGTTTTTTGCATAATATATTCTCCTTTATTTTTGTCTGTTTCCGTTTCGATTTGAGCGGCGTCGCACGTGTCGGGACGGTTGCTTTCGTCGGTTGAGCAATTGCCATTTGTGAAGTCGATTGCGGTTTCCGTTTGTGTTGATTGCGGTGAAGTCGCTACGGATTCGCTTTGATTTTTGCGATTTTTTACGACGGCTTTTACCTCTTCTACGTCCACGTCTACGGGCGGTTTTTTGCGCTTTGATTCCTTGTTCAAATTTGCCAAATTGAGCCTCAATGCATTGAGGACGACGCACACGCTTGACAAGCTCATAGCCGCCGCTCCTATCATCGGATTGAGCGTTATGTTGACAGGATCGAAAGACAGCGCGCCTGCCGCAATCGGGATGCATATAACATTGTAAATAAACGCCCAGAACAGGTTTTCTTTGATGTTGAGAAGGGTGCGTCTTGAAAGGTTGATTGCTTTTGCTACATCGGAAAGAGATGACTTCATAAGCACAATGTCCGCACTGTCGATTGCGATGTCCGTGCCTGCGCCTATCGCAATTCCGATGTCGGCGCGAGAGAGTGCGGGTGCGTCATTGATTCCGTCGCCCACCATTATGACCTTGCCGTACTTTTTGAGAGCAGACAAAACGTTGTCTTTGTCGCTCGGTAAAACATCGGAAATGACCGCATCGACACTGCATTTTTCTGCAACTGCTTTTGCGCTCAATGCGTTGTCGCCTGTGAGCATAATCACGCGCAAACCTTGTTTTTTGAGAGCGGAAATCGCTTGCGCACTGTCGGGTTTTATCTCGTCCGCAACGGCAATTATACCTACGATTTTACCGTCCAAAGCAAAGAAGAGAGGAGTTTTGCCTTGCTTTGAAAACTCGTTGCCGACCTCTTGCGCTTCGGGCGAAAGCATGTCGTTTTTTTGCATTAAAGTTGCGTTTCCTATGAGGGCGGTAAGACCGTCGAGGGTGCCTTTTACGCCGTGTCCGGACAAATTTTCAAAGCTGTCGGCAGGCAGGATTTCATCGCCGTATAGTTCTTTTGCGCGATTTACAACCGCCGACGCAATGGGGTGTTCGCTGCCCGATTCAAGTCGCGCGGCAAGCAAAACAAGTTCGTTTTCCGAATATGATGAAAGCGTTTTTACATCGGTGACGACGGGCGTGCCTTTGGTGATTGTGCCCGTTTTGTCAAGCACTACTATATCTGCTTTTCCGGCTTGTTCGAGGGCGGTTGCGGTTTTGAAAAGTATGCCTGCTTTTGCGCCTTTGCCGTTGCCGACCATGATTGCCACGGGGGTTGCAAGTCCGAGCGCGCAAGGACAACTTATCACCAAAACGCTGATGGCGTGTTTGAGTGAAATTTCGATATTTTTCGTCACGCTTATCCACACGACAAAAACAAGCAATGCAACTAAAATGACGGTTGGTACGAATATTCCGGACACTTTATCTGCCGTTTTTGCGATTGGAGCTTTTGAAGCGGATGCGTCTTCGACAAGTTTTACGATGCCTGCAAGGGTGGTGTTTTCTCCCACTTTTTTAGTCTTGACCGTGACGAATCCGTTGATGTTTGTCGTGCCGGATATGACTTGCGAACCGATTGCTTTTTCAACGGGCATGCTCTCGCCCGTGACGGAAGATTCGTTGACCGAAGTGTCGCCCGAAACTATTTCGCCGTCGGCGGCAAAGTTCTCGCCGGGACGCACGACAAACAAGTCGTTTTCTTGAAGGTCGGATACCGGAATTTCTTTTTCAACGCCGTCAACAATCACATGCGCGGTTTTAGGGGCAAGGTTCATAAGCCCTTTGATTGCGGAAGTGGTTTTGCCCTTGCTGTATGCTTCGAGGGTTTTGCCCAGGGTGATGAGCGCAAGAATCATTGCCGCCGATTCAAAGTAGAGGTTGTGCGCAAGGTGGGCGAGATGCTCGGGGCGCACTGCGGCTTGTATCATCAGCGCAACACTGTATATGAAGGAGATTGCGCTGCCCATAGAAACAAGCGTGTCCATATTGGGCGCGCGGTGGATAAGACTCTTTGTTCCGCTGACAAAAAACTTGCCGTTGATAACCATGATAACAAGCGAAAGCACGAGTTCGTACACGGCAATCGCCATTGTATCGTCCGCAAACGAGAGAGGCCAGCCCCACATCACAACACCCATCGAAACGTACATGAGCGGTATGAGAAGCACAAAGGACAAAACAAGGCGAATCACCATGACGAGAATGGGATTCATCTTATCCTTTTTTTCGGATTTATCGCTTGCGAGCGCGGCTTTGTAGCCTGCGTCGGCAACCGCTTTGGATACGTCTTTTGCGGTGAGGGGAGCGTCGTATTCCACCACCATAGAGTTGGTGAGAAGGCTCACGCTTACGCTTTTTACGCCGTCAAGCGCGCCCACGACCTTTTCCACTCTTGCCGAGCACGCCGAACACGACATGCCCGATACGTTGAATTTTTGTTTTTCCATAATTTTTACCTATTTGTGTGTTTTTCAATTTTTCCTTTTGTCATTGCGAGGAGCAACGAGAGTTGCGACGTGGCAATCTAGCGGAGCGAAATGCGTCTGAGGGCTGGATTCCCACGCTTACGCTCGGAATGACAGAGGGGTGGGACACCCACGCTCGATTCGATTGCGTCTGATGGTCGGATTCCCACGGTCACTGCGTTCCCTCGGAATGACAAGGGGAAAATGGAATCTTCCATTTTGTCATTTCGAGGAGCAACGAGAGTTGCGACGTGGCAATCTAGCGGAGCGAAACGTAACAACTATTTCAATTTCTTGATGAGGGCGAGGGCTTCGTCCAGTATTTGAGTATTGCCCGACTGCACGTTTTCAACCACGCAGGTTTTCAAGTGTTCGCCGAGAATTTCGTAGCCGAAACTTTCAAGCGCGCTTTGCACCGCCGACAGCTGTATGAGTATGTCGCCGCAATAGCGGTTGTCCTCAAGCATGTTCTTTATGCCGCCAAGTTGCCCGATGATGCGGTTGAGCCGTGAATTGAGAGATTTGAGCTGCTCTTCGCTTCGGGGAGTGTGCTTTTGATGCGAACAGCACGAGCAACATGCCGTGCATTGTTGATTGTCGTCCATTTTGATATATTCCTTTTGATGTTGTAGATTGTCCTTGTTGTTTTCATTCCGTCCTCAAAGATTGCCGCGTCGCCTTGCTCCTCGCAATGACAAACGAGGGGGGGTGTTTATATACCCTGTGGGGGTATATTTATGGTAAACCATTTGGCGAAAAACTGTCAAGGGAAAGTATGCAAAAAAGCGAAAACAAATTAATTTTTCAAAATGTCCAATAAAACGATTGATTTGAATGTATATATATTATAAAATATATAAATCAATGCGTCGTGGGCGCATACACGGAGAGAAAAACATGAGAAATTCAAGGACAAAAACACAAACGAAATTGAGAAATTACATAAAGCTGACCGCAGGCGCATTGTTGCTTGCTATTACGTTTGTCCTTGTCTTTGCCGGCACGCTCTCCGGTGCTTTCGGCATTGAAAACGAACTCCAACAAAACGGTACGATTGAAAACAATGTGGCGAATGCTGCGGTTGAAAAAGTACACGAAGCAACTACAGGAAATGGCTTTGTAGTTACAATAGAAAATAATATCAAGAGCACAAATTCTTATAAATTATCTCAAAGCGATTTTATTAGCACAAGCCCTTATACGATTCCGTCAAAAACTAGCAATCAACGCGGATGGGGATTTTCTGAAAGTGCAAGTACGGGAACGGTTCGACATTTTATGTTGGAGGTTTCGCTATCCTCGAAAATAACGGGTGCACTGAAAAATAATATTACAATCGGTGTTTCAATGTCTGCGATAAAAAGAGGCTCTGGTAGTCCAGATTGGGGGACATTGGGTATATACACAAAAAAGCCGACCACATACAATGTAACGAATGATAAAAACTGGTGGGAAGTTGCCAATAATAACTATTGTTGGGGGGCATTACCAAGCGATGCTTTAGCCCTTTTACATAACGGAACTGGAAAAAACAATGAATGGTCTGAATCTCAAGGCGATAGCGCCATAATGACTTTGGGCGGTGCCTCGACAATAATACCAAAGAATTGTGAGACTTTATATTTAGGATTTCATCAAGTTGCCTCAGAGGATTTCGAGATAGGTTGGGACAATATTACATTAACATTCTACTTCCAAAGTGGTGTTTCTTTTTCTACTGCAAATGGATCTTATGGCTCAATTAGCCCCAGTGCAACATCGTATTCTATAATAGGAACTAATGATGATAAAACTATCACGGCGACTCCGAATTCAGGATATCACTTTACGGGCTGGACTTATAATGGTGGCACTAGTAGAATAGATAATGTTGGACTTGCCGGTGGTGCATTTGTTTTTAATGGTTCAAATATTATCAATGGCAAAACATATACTGCAAATTTTTCACCTAATGAGATTACTGTGAACTATCACAAAAACTTGCAGGGCGATGATTCTGTTACAACCGAAGTCTTTACATACAATTCTAAAAAAGCATTTTTAAATTTGCCAAAGACGGACGACGGAAAGACGTTTGTCGGGTGGTCTACATCGCGGAGCGGTGCTGTTGTGCACGCATACGACACAAGTTTCGAGGTGGGGGCGGACAAAATCGGCGATACAAGTATTTTGCCTGCGGAAAACCATGGTGCAACTGTTCATTTGTACGCTGTTTGGGTTGACAGCGATTTTGGCGTTTTGACCGGGCATACGGCAGATGAAACGTGGGGGACGATAAATAACCCATTTGTTATAAAAAATGCACAGCATTTAATAAATTTATCAGATATTGTCAATGACCGTCGCGATCCTGTCAATAGTGTCGATGGCGAATATTTTGGTGAAAATATCAATACCGCCGCGAGCAATATAAAGTTTGAGAATTGTTATTTCGTGGTTGCGGCAGATTTGGGGACTGCCGATGCGTCAATCGTGCTTGTGCCTATCGGAAAAGATGACACACATCATTTTGCAGGCACGATTTTTGGCGGAAACGATAGCGACGCAACCAATCGCACACAACGTACGATTTATCTCAACGTATCGCAAAGCGGTGTGGATAACGTCGGCTTGTTCGGCTACGTCAAAGGGGCGACTATATCGCATTTGACGACGGCAGGTTCGATTGCGGGTGGCGCGGCAGTCGGTGGTTTGGTCGGATATGCCGACGGTGTGACGATTTCAAATTGCAGGAACAATGCAAGCATATCGGGTAAATCCTTTATCGGCGGCATAGTGGGAAAAGCGACAAATGCCACAATAAATGCATCGCACAACACTAATACGATTCAAGGGAGTAGTACCAATGTTGGCGGTATTTTGGGCGGATCTGATACAGCAGATAATAATATTTTAATTACAAGCTGTTACAATACCGCCAAAATTTCAGGTATAGACAATGTAGGTGGTATTACTGGTCGTTTTGCAAAAAATGGCGATAAAGATGTAAAAATTAGCAATTGCTATAACCTTGGAGAAGTTTTCGGTACTGCCGATTCGATTGGTGGTATTGTCGGTTTTTCTGAAAACGGGTGTGTTGTCGAATATTGCTATAACAAGGCTAAAATAACCGGCTCGTATGCGCTTGGCGGAATTGTGGGAAGTATTCGTAATGGGGGTAGTATTAGTATTTTATATTGCTATGCCGATTTCACAGATGAGCAAAAACAACTCAATGCAACCAATCCGAATTCTGCCACCGGAGGCGTTGCAGGCGGTATCGTCAGCGGTTGCTTTGCAGGTACAAATACTGCCAATATTACGGTTGAAAATAGCTGGGCGATTTATAATTATTCATCCGTTAAATATACAGATTGTAAAAAACAATTCGATTGCATAACGGATTTCGCTGTTGCACCGCTTTTTTTTGACGGAACAAATTATGTTGACAAGACATGGACAGATATTCTCACCGTCAATATCAACGCATTTCAAATTTTGGGAGGAACTGAATCGGGCAAGTTCCTTGCTTTGCATGACGGCTCGAATAAATCAACGCTCCCAAACAAAACCGTTATCGGCAAAGAAAAAAACAGCACTGGAAGCCCTGCCAAAACAGACCTTGTAGTAAATTTCATCGTTTATTATAACGCCAACACAAAACAGAATGTTGTTGCGGAACTTAATGATATAAAAATCGATGCAGCGGCGGTTGATTATAATGCGACCGAACAGTATGTTGTCGATAACACTCAATTGCCGACAACCGTCAATACACACTACTTCAAACAATCGTTCTATTTTGACCAAAACGGCGGCGGAAATGCAACGCTTGGCAAAACCAATGCAGGCACATACAAGGTATATTCCGACGTTTGGATCAGGGCGAACAACACAGATTATCTTGTCGGAAGAAAAGAATCGACCTGGACTATAAAGAAACTTAAATTTACAATTGGCAACAACCAGTTTTTCTATGGTCAAGATATTGAGAACGCAATAAAAAATCAAATTGTTATAAAGAATCAATCAAATGTTAGTGTGCCAAAAGGGGCGTACACCGTCGTGTTTGGTTTTAACGATACCGAGCATAATTTCTATGGTTCTATCGATATCGATCAAAACCAAAAAGAGTTTAGTGTTGCAAAAACAATAATCAGCATTTATGATTCAAGCAATACTCTCATAAATGACAACTTTGATATCAACGGATTTAGTGTAATTGTCAAAGCCGGCGATTTCGGCGTGCAAAATAACGGCATAAACAAGTCCAATATCGAAAACAATCCGTGGGGAAGTGAGAGCAACCCCTATATCATCGGCACAAGAGATCAGCTCGTTACGCTTTCAAATATCGTAAGAGGTGCGACAAATGCAACAAATAGCTGGTATACCTCCGATGTTTATAAGTATGTGAAAGGAACGATTGCCTCCTATGGAGGAGCTTATTTCAAACTGGCAAGAAGTATTGCAAGCATTGGCAACATTACGCCTATCGGAACAAGCTCAAACGTCTTCTCCGCAACTTTTGACGGAAACAAGAATAATTTGAGTGATTTGAACATCAGCGTTGCAGGCAACAACGTCGGACTTTTTGGATATATCAGCGGCGCAACTATCAAATATTTGACGGTGAACGGCTCGGTGAAAGGCTCGCAATATGTCGGCGGCGTTGTCGGCTATGCGCTCAACAGCACCATTGAGAACGTCACCAACAATGCAAGCATTAGCAGCACCTATAAAGATGCGCCTTATGAAATAAAACAATTTGACGCGCACCCATATGACGCAAATGAACAAGCGGTCAGCAAAGTTAATGACGGAGATCTAAACAGTAAGTATTATTCGGCAAAAAAAGGAGCAATGAGTTTTATAGTCCAAAACACGACGTTGGCGTATATTTTTGGATTTGCAATTACCAATGCTAATGATACCAACAATACTGCTGAAATTCAAAAAAGAACTCCTCAAAGCGTAAAAATTTGGGGAAGCAACAACGATTTCACAAGAGGTGACTATGATACAGGCGGAGGCAATACTACCGTTCCAAACGAATGGGGATGGGAAGTTGTCTATGATTCCACTCTTGCTATGCCATCTACCAACTCTGATAGGAAAGAGTTTTTCAGCGGGTTCAAGCTTAGAAATTACAAATATTATTACATATATGTAAAAGCAGCTGACAACTACTCGACATTGCAATTTGCAGAGTTTGATTTGTTGACAACAAATTCTCAAAATGTCGGCGGTGTGGTCGGCTATGCACAAGGCACTTCTATTAATAAGGCAACCAATACAGCGAGCGTTGAGGGTGATACAAGTGTTGGCGGTATCGTTGGCTATGCAGACTCAACTTCTAGAATGTACGGAACGATTGTCAACAGCGGCAATATCACAGCCAATAGTATGGTGGGTGGCGTGTCGGGCGAAAACCATGGCTTTTGGTGTGATACAAACTCCAATTATGGTACATTCAAGAACTCCGGCTCAATCAATGGCAGAAACGGCGCAACGGTTGGCGGTGTAACTGCATTTGCCGACAAAGAAATGTGCAATGCAGAGAACACGGGCAACGTTATTGGCGGAAACGCCGTCGGCGGTGTTGCAGGCAGGGTGCAAGCACCTATAAAAAACAGCTACAACAGTGGCGAAATTGTCGGTACAAATCCAACCGCACAGGGGGAAATTTCAGGGACTCCAACGGGTGTGTTTGTCGGCGGTATCACAGGATATACAACCGTCAATGGCACGATTTCACATTGCTATAATAAAGGCCATATTGCGGCGCATAGTGCAAGTGGTGACTATATAAACAATGGCGACTACGTTGGCGGTATCGTCGGTTTTGCACAGGCAAAAGTGGAATACTGCGCAAATATCGGCGGTTTGATTGAAGGCAACAACTTTATTGGCGGTATTGTCGGAAGTGCATTGGATAATACAAATATCGATTATTGCTACGATGTGCAAGGCCAAAGAAAGTTCCGTTGGGACGGATGTAATCACGGATCAATTACTGGAAGCGGTGGCAACGTAACAAATTCGTGGGCAATAAATGAAAAACAAGCGCAGACTACGGCAAATAACCCAAATCCTGTTGTTAGCACAAAAGGGTATAGATTGACGACCGCGTTTGCAGTCACACCGCAAGTCGATTTGCAAAATACGACAAATCAGAAGTGGGAAGATATATTGTCATCCAAAATCAACGGATTTAAGGTTGTCGGAAGTGTTGCAAAAAACGAGTTCTTCTGTTCGGATAACGGTTCTGATACTAATACAAAGTATGTGAAACCAAGCAAAACGGAGGGGTTTGCAGGTGATAACGGCGATGTTACGGCATGGTATAGCGCAACTATTGAAAGCAATATCCGAGTTCGTGTGCAAAATATCGATATTGATAATAAGAGTAGTATTTATGACAATGCAGAACATACGTTTGATTTTACGTTAAAACCATCACAATCTGCAAATAGTGCAAATGTATATGCGGTGCAGTTTGCGTACTTAGGCAGAAATTATGGCGAGTTCGTCCCGAAAGACGTAGATGTGTATGATACAACAATCACTGTGAAAATCGGCGACCAAGTTGTCGGTGTAAAAACAGGGGTTACGTATACAATTGAAAAAGCAGCATTGAACGTCGGTTGGGAGTGGACGGACAATTTGCACGCAAACCTCTATAACCGCACAGGGAACGGAGATAAAGTGCAGTTTGTCTACAACGGAAAAGCGCAGGGGTTGGATAGTGTCAGCGAGCATCTTCGTGATGTGCAGTTGTTTGATGTGACAGGCAATGATTTGACAAACACCAATGCCGCAACCTATACGCGCACATATACGCTTAAAGATACAAGAAACTATAAACTTCAAAATGCAAACAATAATAATGCCGATTTGAGCGGTACGACGGTTACTTTCGAGTGGAAAATCCGTAAAAACAAGCTCACTGTGTCCAACTATTGGACCGGCGCAGACCTCAATCCAAGTGGTGAGTTTTATACATTCGAATACAATGCAGCGCACCAAGGCTTGAAGTTGCAAGATGGCATTACGTTTTATGTAGAGCCTGATACACGTGGAAACCAGCACGTTATTGATACCATTGCGTATGAGATTGCACAAGGCGTTGAGTGTGTTGCAGCAGATGCATACACTCGGACATTCACAATCAAAGACACAACCAACTATGAGGTTGGAAATAGATTGTCCTATAACACTAGCGTTTTGCCTAATCAAAAAGGCTCTGATGTGAATACAGAGAAAAGTGTTGTCACCTACACGTGGAAGATTGTGCCTTATAGTTTGGCGACGAACATCACTAGCGGCAACGTGTGGTTTGGCGGAAGGACGGACTTGATTGTCGGCAATCAAGGCATTGCAAACGTAAACGTCGGCAACCAAAGTTATGCCGATAAGCGGTTCTATCCCTTGCAATCGGCGCAAACAGGCGTGCAACAAGTGCTTGTGTACAGCGGTCATAATTATGCTCATGCAAACTTTGTGCTGTACGTCAAGTATAACAACGGCAATGTTGCCGTGCTCACGCAAGGCACGGAATACACTTTGAGTGCGCTTGATGCACCTACTGTCGAAAATCCCACTCCGTTGAATACGAGTGTGACGGCAAGCGGCACGGGCAATTTCAGCGGAAATATCACCAAGTGGTACACCGCTTTGTTCAGCGATTTTGGCTGGAAAGACGGAAAAACGCCCGAAGATAATGATTGGGGTGGTAGCGCGGACAATCCATACGTCATAAGCAAGCCCGAACATTTGTTGCGCCTCAGCCAAATCGTCAACGGCGGCACGGCGTGGAACTCGATTCAAAATACCGTTACGGCAGGGGTGTGTATTGCTCCGCAAACCACGGCAAAGGCAACGAGCAGAGATTATAAGGACGCATATTTCCTTGTCACCGTCGACATCGATATGAGCGGTTATATCAGCACTGACGGCGTTTACAACTTCTTGCCGATCGGCACGAGGTCAACGCAAAATCAAACGGAATTGCCGTTCAGCGCGACGTTTGACGGCGGCGACAATACGATAACCTACGTTTACAATGTCGGCAGTTTCTACAACGTTGACGGCGCGAGAAAGAACTACGTCGGCTTGTTCGGATATCTGAACGGCGCAACGATAAGCAATCTCAAAGTTGCAAGCAATGGCGGACTTTCCATAACGGACAACAGCGGTATCGTCGGCATCGAATACGTGGGCGGCATTGCCGGCTATGCGGTTGACTCCACTTTATACAATTCAGTCTTGGCATACGGCGGCTGGGTGCGCGGCGAAACGTACGTGGGCGGTATCGTCGGCAAGTGGATCGTCAGCAATCAAAGCCAAATCGGCGGAAGCGTTGCAGGACAAAGATACGTCACGCCGGCAGATCAAATCGACGTCATGGGCATCAAGTACGTGGGCGGTATTGCAGGCTGGATGGATACGTCGTCTTGCGCAACGACGATTTCGTACGCTCCGCAACTCAACAACAACGGAAAGGATGGAAACTTTATTGTTGTGGGCGGCATCGAGTACGTGGGCGCATTGTTCGGCGCGTTTATAGGCAACGGATATCACCAAAACGCAACAAACGACAAATATACGGCAATCGTAATCGACAAAGACGCAAGCGACAACTTTAAAGTCGGCAACGTCAAAGTCCTTTTGCAAAAGTTAAACGAGCAATCAGCGTCCGGCAATGCGAAAGTCGTGGGCGGACTTGTGGGCTATGCAGAGGGCGTTGGAATCCTCTTCAACACCGACTGGACAACGAGCAACGTCACGCTGGATACGGGCAATTATACTCCGTCGTTTATAGGCGGAATTGCAGGCGTTTTGGGCAAAAACGCAACGATTGAAGCAATATATCAACTCAAAAACGACGGCACTT
>OHPB01001541.1_pt1 | contig 11800 bp, 10 predicted proteins | sample 1577621 | NCBI WGS metagenome assembly OHPB01 (sample SAMEA3879577, study PRJEB24766) | human gut metagenome | biome: human-associated habitat; feature: feces | place: USA | collected 1985/1987 | reverse complement strand
CGCATGAAAAAGAAGCGAGCCGATATGAAGCCGCTTGATCTTTGCCTTGTTGTCGGAATGTTCCTTACCGGTTTTGACAGCAAGAAACTTAATACGCTCTATGTAGATAAGAACATGGAATACCACGGCTTGTTGCAGGCATTTAGCCGGACGAACCGTGTGCTGAACGAAAAGAAACGCTTCGGAAAGATTGTATGTTTCCGTGATTTGAAGAGCAATGTGGATGCTGCTATCAAATTATTCAGTAACAGCAACAATCCGGAAGAAATAGTGCGCCCTCCGTTTGAAGAAGTCAAACAGGAATACAAAGAGCTTGCTACCAATTTCTTGAAGAAATATCCGGACACAAATTGCATAGACCTTTTGCAGAGTGAAAAAGCTAAGAAAGAGTTTGTTTTGGCGTTCCGTGATATTATCCGTAAACATGCTGAAATACATATATACGAGGATTATAATGAAGAGTCTGATGATCTCGGCATGACGGAACAGCAATTTATGGATTTCAGAAGTAAGTATCTTGATATTCATGATACTTTTACACTCGTTGACCCAGCACCGTCACCCAAACCGGATGATAATACAGATACTCCGGATGACGGAGACCTCGGCGATGTGGATTTCTGCCTCGAACTCCTACATAGCGACATTATCAATGTGGCATATATCCTTGAACTCATTGCAGAACTTGACCCATATAGTGCCGATTACGCAGAACGCCGTCAGAATATCATTGACACGATGATTAAAGACGCAGAAATGCGCAGCAAAGCCAAACTTATCGATGGTTTCATTCAAAAGAATGTGGATGACGATAAGGAAAACTTTATGATTCAGCGAGGCAAAGTTGACGGTACAAGCGATTTGGAAGAACGATTGAACCACTATATTGCCGTTGAGCGAGAAAATGCCGTCAACTCATTGGCTGAGGAAGAGGAAATATCGTCATCGGTATTGAATCTCTTCCTTAAAGAATATGATTACCTGCAAAAAGAGCAGCCGGAAATCATACAAAAAGCATTGAAAGAGAAGCATCTCGGACTGATAAAGACGAGAAAAGCGTTGACGAGGATTTTAGACAGATTGCGTAATATCATACGCACTTTCAGTTGGGATTAAAGGAATAGAAATATGGTAAAGACAAACGAACCCGGTTATGTGTATATTTTGACTAATCCAAGTTTTCGTGAGGATTGGGTCAAGATCGGTAAAAGTGCGCGGCCTGTAGATATACGTTCCAAGGAACTTGACAACACGGCTGTTCCGTTGCCTTTTGAGATTTATGCAACCATTCAGACGGTCAAATATAACGATGTTGAAAAGCATGTACACAAGACTATTGACCGGTTGACGGATTTGCGTATTCGCCAGAATCGGGAGTTTTTCAATGTACCGCCTCAAATAGCTTTGGATATATTCAATGACATAGCCAAGATGATTGATGATGCGGTTGTTACGGTCTATGTAGATAATAAACCGGTTTGTCATAACGAAAAAGATTCATTGCCTGTCGTGCAGAAACGAACCGTAAAGCGAGGACGTTTCAAATTCAGCATGGTCGGTATTAAAATAGGGGAATGCGTTACCTTTATTCCTACGGATACGGAAGTCAAGGTAGCAAGCGATGATTCCGTTGAATACGAAGGTCGTATTTATAAATTGTCCCCTTTTGTCGGTACGTTTATGCCGGAAGAGAAACGGAATACATCGGGTGCATATCAAGGGGCAAAATATTTCTCATATAAAGGGAAAGTGCTGGATGACCTGAGAAGTATAATAGAGAGCAATATACCATTGCCAGAAAGTGATGTAATACAAGATAATATAGAGCAATAAAGATATGAGCGAAGAACTGCAACAGAAACTCCGTGACCAGCTTTGGGAGGTCGCAAACCGTTTGCGTGGCAATATGTCGGCAAGCGATTTTATGTATTTTACCTTGGGATTCATTTTCTACAAATACCTGTCGGAGAAGATAGAAACATACGCTAACAGTGCGTTGGATGATGATGAAGTTACATTCAAGGAATTATGGGAAATGACCGATTCAGATGCACCGGAATTGCAGGAAGAGGTTAAGAACCAGTGCTTGGAAAATATAGGCTACTTCATTGAACCGAAGTTCTTGTTTTCGTCCGTAATTGAGGCTATCAAGCGGAAAGAAAATGTTCTTCCTATGTTGGAGCGCTCATTGAAGCGCATTGAGGATAGTACGCTCGGACGTGACAGTGAAGAGGATTTCGGTGGTCTGTTTTCAGATATTGACCTTGCTTCCCCTAAGTTAGGAAAGACTGCTGATGACAAGAATATGCTTGTAAGCAATGTTTTGCTTGCACTCGACGATATAAAGTTCGGCGTAGAAGCCTCGCAAGAAATTGATATTTTGGGCGATGCTTACGAATATATGATTAGCCAGTTTGCAGCCGGCGCAGGCAAGAAAGCCGGAGAGTTCTATACTCCGCAAGAGGTCAGCCGTATATTGGCGGAGATTGTTACTCTTGGGCATAACCGTTTGCGTAATGTTTATGATCCTACTTGTGGTAGTGGTTCGCTATTGCTCCGTGCGGCAAGTATCGGTAAGGCAGCATATATCTGCGGACAAGAGAAAAATCCGACTACCTACAATCTTGCTCGAATGAATATGTTGCTACATGGCATCCGGTTCAGCAGCTTCAAAATAGAGAATGGTGATACGCTTGAATGGGATGCATTCGATGATATGCAGTTCGATGCAGTGGTTGCAAATCCTCCGTTCTCTGCCGAATGGAGTGCAGCCGATAAATTCAACAACGACGACCGTTTTAGTAAAGCAGGTCGACTTGCGCCTAAGAAAACGGCCGATTATGCTTTTATCCTGCATATGGTCTATCATCTCAATGAAGGTGGTACGATGGCTTGCGTTGCTCCGCATGGAGTATTGTTCCGAGGGAATGCAGAGGGCGTTATACGCCGTTTCCTGATAGAGAAGAAAAACTATATTGATGCCATTATCGGGCTGCCTGCCAATATTTTCTATGGTACAAGCATTCCGACCTGTATTCTCGTATTGAAGAAATGCCGTAAGGAAGACGATAATATCCTGTTCATTGATGCCAGCAAAGAGTTTGAAAAGGTCAAGACCCAAAACAAACTCCGCCCTCAGCATATCCAGAAGATTGTAGAAACCTACCGCGACCGCAAGGAGATTGAAAAGTACAGTCACCTTGCTACTTTACAGGAGGTTTCCGAAAATGACTATAATCTGAATATTCCTCGTTATGTCGATACTTTTGAGGAAGAAGAGCTTATTGACATCAAAGCAGTCATGGCTGAAATAAAGGAATTGGAAGCCAAGCGAGCTGAACTGGATAAGGAGATAGAAGGCTATTTGAAAGAATTGGGACTGGTTGAATAATTACACTATGGAAGAGATAGACAACATCCCAGAAATGCGTCCATCATTCAACAATATACGCCGTCAGGATGAGGGCGGAAACGAATATTGGAGTTCTCGCGACCTGTGCTCTGCTATGGGCTATTCGGCTTATTGGAAATTCCAAAGAGTCATAGACAAAGCTATCAAGGTGGCAGGTGAAAAAGGAATGAATGTAGACGACCATTTCAACCAAACGGTTGATATGGTAAGGATTGGAAGCGGCTCATTCCGTAAGGTCAATATCTTCCGTCTGTCTCGTATGGCATGTATGATTGTTGCCGAAAATGCCGATGTCAAAAAAGTGTTGGTACAACAAGCTCGCGATTATTTTACTCGAACAATTTCGACAAACGAATTGATGCAAAATTCGTTGATTTCTAACATTTTGCTGTATAAAACGGCGCAAGGCGAGGCACGAATAGAAGTGATATTCAACAGTGAAACATTTTGGATGTCACAAAAGCGTATGGCCGATTTGTTCGGGGTAGATGTACGGACTGTCAACTATCATCTTGGTCAGATTTACGAAACAGGCGAGCTTACAAAAGAGGCAACTATCCGAAAAATTGGGATAGTTCAATCAGAGGGAGAACGGGATGTAGAACGTACACCTCTGTTCTATAATTTGGATGCCATTATTGCGGTAGGTTATCGTGTCAATAGCTATCAGGCCACTCAGTTCCGTATCTGGGCTACGTCTGTATTGAAGGAGTTTATTATTAAAGGATATGCCCTTGATGACGAACGCTTGAAGCAGGGAAAACACTTTGGCAAAGATTATTTTGATGATTTGCTGGAGCGTATTCGTGAGATACGCACATCGGAACGCAGATACTACCAGAAGATAACAGACATCTATGCGGAATGCAGTGCTGATTACGACCCGAAATCGGATTGTACTAAATTGTTCTTCAAAATGGTGCAAAATATGATGCATTTGGCTGTGACTAATCGTACCGCTGCTGAAATAGTGTATGAACGTGCCGACTCTGAAATGCCCCATATGGGATTGACCACTTGGAAGAAAGCTCCCGATGGTAGAGTCCAGAAGTCCGATACGATTGTGGCAAAGAACTATTTGTCAGACAAAGAGATTTCCGAACTTAACGGCGTAACTAACGCATTTCTTGAATTTGCAGAACAGCGTGCTCAACGCCATATCATTACAACGATGGCAGACTGGAAGCAGCGTCTTGAACAGTTTCTTGCTACAATGGACTATCAAGCACAAGATACAGCCGGTAAAGTTTCACAAGAAGCTGCAAGAGAGAAGGCGTACGGTGAGTACCAAAAATACAAAGTGATTCAAGACCGTTCGTTTATCTCTGATTTCGACCGGTTTAATGATGGCGACAAATTGTTGCCCTTTGACATCAATCCCGATAAAGAATAATGATTATGGCAAATAATAACGAAAATAAAGTCCTTAATGTTCCCCATTTGAGATTCCCGGAGTTTAATGGGGAGTGGGAAACAAAATTAATAAACGATTTAGCGGTTGTTATTGGTGGGGGAACACCTGATACTACAATAAAATCATATTGGGATGGAGAAATACAATGGTTTACGCCTTCTGAAATAGGTAAAAATAAATACGTTGATTCAAGTTTGCGTACCATAACAGAAGTGGGGTTAAACAATTCCAGCGCAAAACTTTTGCCTCCCAATACGATACTTTTAAGTTCTCGTGCCACCATTGGTGAATGCTCATTATCACTCAGAGAATGTGCTACAAACCAAGGTTTTCAATCTCTTGTATCCAAAAAATGCTATGTAGATTTTCTCTATTATCTGATACAAACAAAGAAAAGGGATTTAATCAGGAAATCTTGTGGGTCAACCTTTTTAGAGATTTCCGCAAATGAAGTCCGTAAAATTCAGGTATCTGTTCCTACTGATGTAGAACAACAAAAGATAGCTGGATTATTGTCGTTGATTGACGAGCGTATCGCCACCCAAAACAAAATCATTGAGAAACTGCAATCCTTAATTAAAGGGCTTAGTCAGCAATTGCTTTCATCAGAGAATGATTGGATTTTATATAGACTGGATGACTTGGCGCAAATAAAAAGTGGCTATTCAGGAACACAAGTGAGTTATCAAACCCCTTATAAGGTTTCTCGCATAGAAACTATTAGCAAACATTGTATTGATATACAACGAATTGGCTATGTAGAGTGTATTCCTGAAAGCTATAGGTTAAACGTAGGTAATATTCTGTTTAGCAATATCAATAGTATTCAGTATATAGGAAATACAGCCTATCTTGACAAAGATTATGGACTTTATCATGGCATGAATTTATTGCGAATTATACCCAATACAACCATAGTTAGACCTCGTTTTTTGCATTTACTTCTTTGTACTGATTGGGCAATAAACCATTTTCAAACTATTTGCAATAAAGCAGTTTCACAAGCAAGTATCAACCAAACTGCGTTAGGTAAGAGTCGATTCCCGATCCCACCAATGTCTGTTCAACAACAAATCTGTAGTATGTTTGAACTCACTGAGAGAAAATTGGATAATGAGCAAGAATACATAAGTTGTCTTCAACAGCAGAAACGGTATTTGCTTCAGAAAATGTTTATATAAACATTAGGCTTAATAGATACTTCTTCAATAAAATGTATTGTTCCGTTAATGACTTTTCATTTGCCAAACGGCAATGCAAAGCGTCAAGAGTGTTAGCTATATGTCCTTGTTTCTCTAAGCTTGGTAGTAAAAACTTCATCTTCATAAAGTCATTTTTTTGAAGATTAAACCGTGTACTCCCTTGTGCTAACGGATATATAGCCCTACGAAATGAAGAACTTGAAATGAAGTGGGCAAGGTATTGAGGTAATACACGTTCATCATAGAAATGAATGCCAAAGCAGAAGCTATTCAAATAAAGTTTCTGCGTATTGCCCAAATATACTGCACCTATACCAACTTCTTCCGGAGTTTCAGATGAGAGTGTGAATAAGGCATCACCGTACTGCACACTGTTTTGTTTTTCGTTGGGAGCGATTTGTACCAATTCATAATCCTTTTCCGAGATGTAAGTATTCTGATACACGTTCATATAAGTAATGAATGGCTCACCATATCCGAAATCATCACCGCCTTTTCCGCTTAATCCAGAATAAGCTTCACCCAAATCTGAAAAGCAGACGGTTTCTCCCTTAATACCTTTGTGGATATTATCGTTTAGCCCTTTAATTAAGGATAAAAAATCAGCAATTTCACAGGAAAGGGATATTCCCCATATTCTTTACTCTCCTTGCTGTTCCATCAACTCCTTATAGTGCTGTTCATATTCTTCATCAGTAAAACTTTCAGCACAACTTTTGGATCGAGTTAAAATTCGTAGATTCTCTTGAAATAATATTTCCTGTCGGCTCATTTGAGAACCAAAATATTTAGGAGAATAAAATCTATCAATCTCTGTTTGCTTTAAATTTTTATACCCAAGAGAAACGGCCATTTCTGAAAGTAAGTCAAGTCTAAAAGAATTACTACTATCAAAATGAGGTGATTTTTCGTTTAAACTATCTAAATATTCTCTCCATGCATGTCTAACTTTTTTGTTTTCCTGAAATACTACATCTATTGTATTTAAGGCATCAACCCATTCTTTTGTTATTGGGGTTGATTTTCGATCTGCCATTAGTGTAAGGAAGACTCTTAATTGAGCATCTTTTTTTGCTTTTCTATTTTGGTACTTTATTCCTAATACCCAAACAATAATTGGGATAATAGCAACAGCAATAATCTGACCGATGCCGATAATGATTTGTATATATTCTGTTGTACTCATAACGCTAAATTTATGCAAAGGTAGTCTTTTAGATCAAAACCTATTTGTATAATTCGAAAAATTTTATCTTTAATTAAATATCACACAAGCTAACTATGCAAAATAGCAGAATACACTGCTTCAAGATTGACTCTTCTACACACTTTGATAATAATATAATGAGGAATATTCCGTTTCTAATGTGATGGATGTAGAGCATAATGTTACAAATAATGCGATGTTTTGAGGTATAACCGTCTGGTTATCATAATGAAATTAAGGATTGTTTATTTGTAATGTCCGCAATTAGTTTGAAAATGCTTCACTCTGATTCTTGGGAACAATTCAAGATTCAAGATATTGCATCAATAGGACGTGGTAGAGTTATTAGTTCGGTAGAAATTAGCCAACAAGAAAATCCGTTATACCCTGTGTATTCTTCTCAAACATCAAATGACGGAATTATGGGTTATCTTGATGATTTTATGTTTGAAGGTGAATATATCAGTTGGACGACTGACGGTGCAAATGCAGGAACGGTATTTTATCGTAATGGAAAGTTTAATTGCACTAATGTCTGTGGCTTGTTAAAGCTCAAAAAAGGATTTGATGCCCATTTCGTTTCATTAGTCTTAGCAGAAGCAACAAGGATGTATGTCTCAACTAATTTAGCAAACCCGAAACTTATGAATAACACAATGGGAAACATACAAATCCGTCTGCCAAAATTAGAAGAACAAAAAAGAATCTCCGTTGTTTTCAGAAAGTTACATGGACTATTAGAGACACATAATAGTTTGATCATCAAGTATTCAAAGCAGAAACAATATTTGCTCTCGCAGATGTTCATATAAACATTTGCGAGAGTAAGTATCTCTTTTGTTCTTCGTATCTTATCTTTGTTTTTGCTTCAATATCCAATTTGCTGTTTAACGAAGTCATTAGTGAGGCTATTATACTTTGTCTTTCTTTTGAAGGTAGTTCAATTACAAGCGAAGCTATTTCTGAAATATAATGCCTTTTATGTTCTTCCGATTTAAGTTCCCAATATGATAGATATTCAAACATAAATCGAAGATTTACATTCGGTTTTGCTGTGAGTATTTTTATTGCCGAAGACTTTACCTTAAAAGGGAATGATACATATTTTGCATCCATTGTGAAATCGTCAAAGATTATACACTCTCCTTTTTGATATATGCCAAATTTTTCGTCTGTATACCCCAAGATAAAACCTTTATTCGCAGTTAGAACAGGGGTTAAACTTGTGTCGGTAGAGTATTCATCATTAGCTACAATATATGCAGTAGGTTGTTCGTAATCAAGTAGCTGATTGATTTCAAAGCTCTCTGTATATTCATCTTTCAATAAGGAGAACATCTTTTTTCTAATTGCGGACTTTAATTTTTTCAAATCCTCAATGATTTTGTTTTGGGTGGCGATGCGCTCATCAATAAGGCGTAGTAAAGTTGCAATTTTGGTCTGTTCTGGTTTTGATGGCAATCCAATATAGCACTCTGAAAAATTCTTGGTGCTAATTGAGTAAATCTTTGTTCCTTGCGCTATTCGCCTTATTTGATTATGAAATGCAGCAGATAAAAAAGCATATCCTTTGAATCCGACAATAGTTTTGTGCTTATTGTCTCGTCCATGAATTGTATGCAATCCACAGACTACGTTTTTCCCTGCAAGTTTAAAGAACTCAACAGTCTTGGCTACTTCATTTGTATCTTCCGAGGCATCCGCAAAAGCCACATCACCTTCTTTGCACATTTCAAAGTTCTTGGGCATATTGCCCTCTTTTATATTAGGCAATTTGTCTTTTGCTAAATCTATCATAGTCGGAAGTCCCACGTGGATAAGTCCATAATGTAAATTCATCATGGCATTAGTGTCATATTCAAGCTGCTCCCAACTAAGTGAATTGGTGGAATAGAAATCCAACAAGTCTGAAATCTTACACTTTTCCCACTCCCCGTTAAACTCCGGGAATCTCAAATGGGGAACATTACCCATTATATTTCTCTAATTATTAGAACCAATTAAATTCAAAATTATGATTCAGAAGACAATTAGAGAAATTTCGGACGCATGGCGAGAGGACAAGCGACCGTATGTAAAACAGTCAACAATGGCAGCTTATATGTTGATTCTCGAAAATCACATTTTGCCAAAGTTTGGTGAGAGTAACGAACTTCATGAAAATGATGTACAAGACTTTGTGCTTGAAAAGTTGGAAGGCGGATTGAGCGTGAAATCTGTTAAGGACATTCTTATTGTCCTGAAGATGGTTATGAAATTCGGAGTAAAAAACGAGTGGATGAACTATTACGAATGGGATATTAAGTACCCAACAGATGTTGCTGGTAAAAAGTTGGAGGTCTTGTCCGTGGCAAATCATAAAAAGATTCTGAACTATATTCAGAGCCACTTTTCCTTTCCGGGACTTGGTATCTATATCAGCCTTAGTACCGGTCTGCGTATAGGGGAGATCTGTGCTTTGAAATGGAGCGACATCAATGTATATGACGGGATTCTAACCGTTAACCGGACGATAGAACGCATCTATATCATAGAAGGAGAGAGAAAACATACAGAGCTGGTCATCAACACGCCAAAGACAAAAAACTCTTGCCGTGAAATCCCGATAAACAAAGAATTGCTTACTATGTTAAAGCCTTTGAAAAAAGTAGTTAATGATGACTATTACATTCTTACCAATGACGAGTATCCGACAGAACCACGTACGTACCGTAACTACTATAAAAGGCTTATGGAGAAACTTGATATTCCCAAGCTGAAGTATCATGGACTTCGTCACAGTTTCGCGACTCGCTGTATAGAAGTCGGTTGTGACTATAAAACAGTCAGCGTATTATTAGGGCATTCCAATATTTCAACTACGTTGGACTTATATGTTCATCCCAATATGGAGCAGAAAAAGCGTTGCATTGCTAAGGTGTTCAAGTCACTGGGTAAATAAAGTTATGTATAGAGCGAGGGAATTAATGCTGTAATTTCTTCGCTCTCAACTGTTCTGTGATTTAGAATTATGTTGTATATTTGAATGTTATTAAAAATATTACTTATGAGAAAGGGTTTGATATTCTTCTTGGGAGTTGTTACTGGGTGTGTATTAACAATTGCAGTACTTTTTGTTATAGGTATTACCAATTCAAATGCTAACGAATCGGATATTACGATTGCCGAGCAACAGACGGTATTTACTACCGCAACAAAATTTGAAGTTTTTCAGGTTCTTGGGGATGGTGCTTTGGCCAATTGCGAGGAGAAAGAGCATTCAACTTCATTTTTTACTGGGCCGGTAGTCTATATTGTGACAGATGGCCAGAATCTGTTTTATGATGATCAGGTAATTGAAGTACCTAAAGGTAAAAAGGCTATGCAAATAGGAACATTTCGTTATGAGACCAAACTTGGTGAAAAAGTAGTTCCTGTAATAAAGTTTCAATAACATAGGCATGTTATAAAAAGTCTCAACCGATAGTAATCCTATCCGATTGAGACTTTTCGTTTATTTGCCTCTATCCGAAAACTTCTGTATAACTACAGCTATACCAATCCCCAAAACAACCATAAGAATACAACCAATAACAGCCTTCCAAATCAATCCGGAATGCAAAATCTCTGCATTAGCCACTATCATGCACACGAAAAAAGAAGACAGAGCGACTACAATGATAATCAAAATGTAGAATGCCGTATTTGGGATAAGGATGGTATTGTCGGCTTTCTTCATTCTCCGCTCGGCTTCCTTGCATTTGCTCTCAATCTGACCAAGAAAATTGCAGAGAAGTGTTGCTCCAAATTCAACTGCCAACTTATGCATTTCTTCGGAAATGATAGGTTTACATTCTCGTATAGAGCCGGACAGATTTTCAACTTCTGTTCTCAGCTTATACACATTGTCATTCAGGCTGGCAAGTTCCTTGGCATTTACATCGAGTAGCCGTTTTTCTTCTTCCTGATATTCATTCTTGGGAGTGGTTTTTATGGATTCCACTTCACTCATTTCTGTGGAAAAATCAAATTTCTTTTTCATGTTTGGCTTCATAGGCTTATCGTTTTAGTCCTGTTTTCGGTTTCTTCCCTAACGAACGACCGGCAGCACGAGCGTATCTGCGTGCCCATTGTAAGTCGTCTTCGTCCTTGTCTCTCCACGGAAGATCGCTTTGTGAACCTCCGCCACCTCCACCGATTGTTGCATTGGGAGTATCTATCAGTCCGACAAATATAGCTACAGCCATATCGGTAAGTTCCTGACAGTTGGCAATAAACCTATAATCAAATTCGTTATTGAAACAGTCAAGTACTTTTTCCGGGATATAAAATTTGTAATCCTTACCTTCATGGCTGAGGGTATAGGAAATCATCTCCTGACTATATGTGAGATATTGGGTATAGTCGATAGGAGCAATCTTATGTATCGCTGCCTGTTGAACGGCTTGGGGTGTATTGTTTCTAATGGCAGTAGCTGGCTGATGATGCAGTTTCTCCCATGTCGCAGGAAGTTTTGAGACCATCAGGTTCCTGCCGACTCCCAATTCTGAAGCCTTGTATTTGGTGTTTCCATTCATGAGGGCATA
>OHPB01001536.1_pt1 | contig 11829 bp, 7 predicted proteins | sample 1577621 | NCBI WGS metagenome assembly OHPB01 (sample SAMEA3879577, study PRJEB24766) | human gut metagenome | biome: human-associated habitat; feature: feces | place: USA | collected 1985/1987 | reverse complement strand
CCCGGTCGTAGGGGCAAGGCGGGCCGCCCCGCTGATAGTGCCCCGGAATGGTGACCCGGGTCTGTTGGCCGGTCAGGGTTTGCAGCTCCTTGGCGATACGGTAGGAAATGGTAGGATAGTCGCTTCGCTCCTTCAGCGCCCGGCGCTCGTCCTCGGAAAGCAAGGCGTCCCCCTTTGCCACCGCCCCTTCCGCCACCGCCAGGATGGAATAATGCCGGCCCTGGCGCTTGCGCCGCTCAATGGTCTCCGCCACGGATTCCAGATCGTAGGGGATTTCTGGGATGAGGATCACATCCGCCCCGCTGGCGATGCCTGCATGAAGGGTAAGCCATCCCGCGTCCCGGCCCATCAGCTCCACGATGAAGATCCGCCGGTGGGAACTGGCGGTGGTGTGGATATAGTCCATCACATTGGTGGCAATATCCACCGCGCTCTGGAAACCAAAGGTCATTTCCGTGCCGTAGATATCGTTATCGATGGTTTTTGGCAGGGTGATCACGTTCATGCCGGCGTCCATGAGCAGCTTGGCGCTCTTCTGGGTGCCGTTGCCTCCCATTACCACCACGCAGTCCAGGTTCAGCCGGGTATAGGTGTCCAGCATGGCGGGCATCATATCGTTGCCCTCCGCATCCAAAATGGCCTGGCCGGGGATATATTTTTGCCGGGACGTTCCCAGCAACGTGCCCCCCACGCTGAGTATGCCGGAAAAATCCTTGGCCTCCATAAAGCGGTAATCGCTTTCCGCCAAGCCCCGGTATCCGTCGTACATGCCGAAGATCTCAATATTTTCCACATATTGGGTCAATGCCTTCCCCAAGCCCTGGCAATCCCCGCCGCTGGTGAGGATGGCTACGCGAGTCTTTCGCTTCATAAATGGACCGCCTCCTTGTCTGCTTGCTTCATCAAAGCCGGCCAATATATACCCGCTATGATGCTATTTTAAGTATATCACACCCTGCCCCTATGCAATAGCCTTTTCTTCCCTGCCCTGGGTCCTGCAATATTTACCCAATCGCCGGCGCCTCCCAGGCCGCTGATCCCCACAGCTCCATAACACCAGCTGCCCCTTTTTGGAAAAATCGTTGGGGCTGGTATTGACAGAGGGTTGGATCCGTCCTATAATACATATGAACGATTGCTCATATGAAAGGATGTTGCTCCGTGATCCATTATGACCAAGCGCCCCAATGCGAATTTATCCACGCCCACCCCGAGCTGGTCCAGCGGATCCAGCAGACCCTCCCGGACGAGGGGGTATTATGCGACCTGGCGGAATTGTTCAAGGTATTTGGGGATTCCAGCCGGATCAAGCTATTGCAGCTGCTCATGGAGGGAGAGCTTTGCGTATGCGATATGGCCCAGTTGCTGGGCATGAGCCAAAGCGCCGTATCCCATCAGCTGCGGGTGCTTAAAGCGGCGGATCTTGTAAAGTTCCGGCGGGAAGGGAAGGCGGTATTTTACTCCCTGGCGGACGAGCATGTGCGCACCATCATCAGCAACGGCATGGAACATGTATTGGAATAACCTTGTGATCTTCATCTTGCAATCATTATCTTAGGAGGAGCTCTCAAATGCGGAAAACCTTCATCATGGAAGAACTGGATTGCGCCAACTGCGCAGCCAAGATGGAAGCGGGCATTCAACAAATAGACGGCGTGGAAAGCGCCAGCATCAGCTTCCTGACCCAAAAGCTCACCATCAGCGCCCCGGAGGACCAGATGGACCGGGTCCTAAAGGAGGCGGCCAAGATCTGCCGCCGGATCGAACCGGATTGTCGGATCCGCTTGTAGGGATGGGGCGCGGGGGAAATCGGCTATGACAAAGAAACAAAAGCGCATCGCCCTGCGGGTGGCCGTCAGCGGCCTGATGCTGGCGCTGGGATATTTGGTCCCGGATGGACTCTCCCTGTATCTGTTTTTGCCGGCCTATGTGCTGATCGGTTACGACGTATTGTATCATGCCGGCCGGAACCTGTTTACCGGGCAGCTTTTCGATGAAAACTTCCTCATGTGCCTGGCTACCATCGGCGCTTTGGCCACCGGGGACTATCCGGAAGCCGTGTTCGTGATGCTATTTTACCAGGTCGGGAGCCTGTTTGAAAGCTACGCGGTGGGCCGTTCCCGGGCCTCCATCGCAGAGCTGATGAACATCCGGCCGGATATGGCCCGTGTGGTGCGGAATGGGCAGCCCCAAGAGGTAGCGCCGGAGCAGGTGCAGGTAGGCGAAACCATCCTGGTGGCCCCTGGGGAACGGGTGCCCCTGGACGGGGTGGTCTCCCAAGGGGAAAGCGCCCTGGATACCAGCGCCCTTACCGGCGAATCCTTGCCCCGGAATCTGGGCCCTGGGGACGAAGCCCTTAGCGGCTGCATCAACCAAAGCGGGCTGTTGGAGATCCAGGTCACCAAACCCTTTGGCCAGTCCACGGTGAACAAGATCCTGGAGATGGTGGAGCATGCAGCATCCAAAAAAGCCCGTACCGAAACCTTTATTACCCGCTTTGCACGCGTATACACTCCGTTTGTTGTTGCGGTGGCAACGCTTACGGCACTTATCCCAGGGTATATTACCGGCGACTGGCAGCACTGGATTTACACGGCGCTGACCTTCCTCGTAATCAGCTGCCCGTGCGCACTGGTACTCAGCGTGCCGCTGGCGTTCTTCTCCGGCATCGGCGCGGGTTCTAAAGAAGGCATTTTGTTTAAGGGCGGCAGCGTAATGGAAGCGCTGAAAAACGCTCAGGCTGTTGTAATGGATAAAACCGGTACGGTTACGCAGGGCAACTTTGTTGTGCAGAAGGTTGAAGCTGCGCCCGGCGTTGATGAAAACAAGGTTCTGGCACTTTGTGCCGGTGCGGAAGCAATAAGCACGCACCCGATTGCCGTGAGCATTGTAACCGCCGCTAACGAGCGCGGTGTGGCGTTTGAACGCCCGCAGAGCTTTGAAGAAATTGCCGGTGAAGGCATTGCTGCCAAAACGGCTGAAGGCACTGTACTGTGCGGCAGCCGCAAACTTTTAAAACGCTACAATGTTAAGTTTAACGAAGCCGAAACCGCAAGCTACGGCACGGAAGTGCTGCTGGCGCTGAACGGCAAATACCTGGGCCAGCTTGTTATTGCCGATACCATTAAGGCCGACGCTGTGGAAGCAGTTAAACGCATTAAGGAAATGGGGCTTACCACCGCTATGCTTACCGGCGACGCTGAAGCAAGCGCCAATGCAGTGGCTGCTGCGGCCGGCATCGACGATGTGCGTGCCAAACTGCTGCCGCAGGATAAACTGAACGAACTGAACCGCCTGCGCAGCAAATACGGCAGCGTAATGTTTGTAGGCGACGGCATTAACGATGCGCCGGTACTTGCAGGTGCCGACGTAGGCGCGGCAATGGGCAGCGGCGCTGACGCAGCACTGGAAGCAGCGGACGTTGTATTTATGAAGTCCGAAATGAACGCTATCCCGCGTGCAATCAACATTGCGCGCCGCACCAGCAAAATTGCATGGCAGAACGTAATCTTCGCACTCGGCGTTAAAGCCGTAATTATGGTGGCAGGCCTTGCAGGCTATGCCAGCATGTGGGCGGCAGTATTTGCCGATACCGGCGTTGCCATGCTGTGCGTGCTGAACTCTGTACGCATCCTGTACGAAAAGAAATAACCTGAAATAACAAAACAGGCATAAAATTAAGGCTGTACCTCATAAAATGGGGTACAGCCTTTTTGTATATATGGCAAAGTTTAGTCTGTTTAAAGCAAAGAACTTAATTTTGCAGGCTGCCTTCGTTAAGGCGCTGCTCTTTATAAAAATCAAGGAACAACTGCGCTGCGTTCGATAACGGGCGGCCTTTAACGCGGACGATGTTCTTTCTGAAATTGATATTTTTATCAGTAATCGGTTTTACAACCAGCCTGCTGCCGTAGGTTTCGCCGGGTTCGGAAGGCACAATGGCAACGCAGATATTATGCACTGCCCATAACAAAGAAGTTGATTTGGTAGTGCTGCTGCTTACAATCTGCGGGGTAAAACCGGCTTCCTGGCACTGCGCTTGAAATAGCGCCTTAACGCCTTCGCTGATGCTTAAGGGCAAACCGGCAAGGTCTTTAAGGTTAAGGTTTTCTTTATTGGTTACATAAGGGCTGTTGGCGTTAAAGACAGCGCTTAAAGTTTCCGGGCGCGAAAATAAAATCTCAAAATAATCTGGCGAGCTTAAATTGGTTAAAGTAATGCCAAGTTCGCTGATGCCGTTTAAAAGCTGCTGCGTCTGTTCGGCGGCAATTGCTTCTTTAATATCAAAAGTAATTTTGGGGTATTTTAAGGCAAAATATTTTAAAGTGCGTTCCATCAGCAAAGTCGAACGTGAATAAGCTATGCTTAGCCGCAGGGTACCGGTTAAACCTGCCTTAACATCTTGCAATTCATCCTTTGCTGAATCCGCCAGATTGCAGATGTGCGAAGCCTTGTCATATAAAATGCGCCCCGCTTCGGTAAGTATTATTTTTTGCCTCCCGCGGGCGGAAAGTATCAGCTCGCAGCCATAAAAATCTTCAAGCATTCTTATCTGCTTGCTTAACGCCGATTGTGTAATGTGCAGTTCTTCGGCAGCCTGGGTAATATTACTTGTGTTAACGATTGTCAGGAAGTTTTTGTAGATTTCAATATCCATATTTCCTCCGGTAATTGCCTGTTAAATAGTCTTATTGGGACTATTTAACAGTAGATTTTGCAATTTTACAAACTAATTAACTGAATATATAATTAAGCCATAAGATGTTTTTGGAATATTGTTTGAAATAAGATTAAAGTTATTTTATTTTAAATTAATCAGCTTGTCAATTAAAAATTTAATGTGCATACCTGAAAAACGGTTAAATTCCGTTGCGGTCACGCCGCTGTAATTATAAAGCAAAGAAGCCTTATTTTAGCCAGCAGGCGGTATGTACAGGCTGTACTTACGAGCGATAGGGAAGGCGAATTAGTAACTATTTAGTTTCTATTCCTTCTTTAGCTTACCTAAAGAAGGTTTTTTATTTGTATGGAGGTATGGCGAAAAAAATAATGGCATTGCTTTTATTTTGGCCGGTGCTGAAATACGATATTTGTTTTTAATTGGAGGTGATTTTATGAAAACTTTAAAATCATTAAGGAAGCATTATCTTGCAGCTTCAATTACTGAGCTTATTACAATTTACTGTGTTGTTTACATTTTGTTAAACAGCTAAAAATAAACAGTAAATTAAATAAGCATAATTAACAGGAGGAATGTTATTGTGTCAATTGCATTAATATCGTTAGTATCATTATTAGTTGTGGTGTTGATTTCCTGCTTTTTGCCATATAACGTTGGTATGCTGGCGTTGGCATTCAGCTTTATTGTAGGTATTTTAATCGGTGGTATGAAAGTCAGCGAAGTTATCGCAGGCTTTCCTGCAGGTTTATTTATTATTTTGCTTGGTGTTACTTATTTGTTTGGCATTGCCCAAAATAACGGCACATTGGACAGGCTGTGCGGTACTTGCATTAAGCTGGTAAAAGGCAAAGCAAGCCTTGTTCCGTTTGCATTCTTTGTTCTTGGTTTTATTTTATCGGCAATTGGCCCCGGCCCTATTCCTGTAGTTGCTCTTTTAGCTCCTCCGGCAATGAGCGTTGCCAGCAAATTAAAAATCAATCCGTTTTTAATGGCTATTCTTTGCATTAACGGTGCTAATGCCGCTTGTATGTCGCCTATTACCCCTTCCGGTGCTATTGCAGGCAGCATTATTCAATCTGCCGGTATGCCGGATATTTCCACGCAATTATTTATTAATTCCGCTATTGCAAACTTGATTATAAATATTGTTGCTTATATTTTGTTTAGCGGATTAAAGCTTATTAAAAATGATTTCGGCAAAGGTGCGGCAAGCGTAAGCGATGAGGATATGGGTGAAGAAATTGCCGCTTTGCAGAAATTAAAATATGAGTATCAGCATTATCTTACGCTTTTGGGTATCGGCGTAATGCTGGTAGGTGCTTTAGTGTTTAAATTTGACGTAGGCCTTTTGGGTATTTTTGTTGGTACTGTTTTAATTCTTTTAAAATGTGCCGATGAAAAAGAAGTGCTGGTTAAAGGTATTCCCTGGGGCGCGTTAATGATGATTTGCGGTATCTCGGTGCTTGTTGGCCTGATGGGCAAAACAGGCGGTATGGATATGTTTATCGATATGATTGCAAGCATTTCCAGCCCGGGTAACCTTACTTTTGTGGCAACCTTTATACCCGGTTTAATTTCAGCTTATTCAAGCTCTATCGGCGTTGTACTGCCTACATTTCTCCCGCTTATCCCGGGCCTTGTAGAGCAGGTTGGCGGCGACCTGGTAAGCGTGTTCTCGGGTGTATGCCTTGGCAGCTTTATTGTCGATGCCAGCCCGCTTTCAACGCTTGGCGCTTTGACTGTTGGCGCAGCTACTGCTGAAATGGATAAACGCAAACTGTTTAACCAGCTGATGGCATGGGGCCTTTCAATGTGCCTTATCGGCGCGGCGCTTGCATGGCTTATTTTCTAAAATAGCCACCGGCATTTGTTTTAGGAATTGCAAAGCCGGTTTTATATAAAAATTAATGCAGAAAGTGAAACAGCAAATCCCCCTTAACCGGGGGATTTGCTGTTTTTGCGTATATTATGCCGTTATGGGTAAAAAAAATAAAAGCCCCGGCTGCCGGACAGGTACTGTTTATTGCGGAGAGTCTTGTGAAAAACGGCAGCCGAAGCTTTTAAAAAAGTGGGAAATGATTTGAAGCTGCATTTGTTATAAGTATGGGCAGTTAAATATTGCAGCTTAATGAGATTATATATCAATAAAACTAAAAAGTAAAGTAAAAGTAAAAACAATTGATAAAAGTATAAAAATGAAAATAAAAAATAAATGTGTTGACAAATCAAATAAGTAATAATATAATTAGCACAACAAATCAATATGGAATTACAGGTGTGGAAACTTAATAGAGAAGCCGGTGCAAGTCCGGCACGGTCCCGCCGCTGTAAAGAGGAGCAACCTTCATTAATGTCACTGGCCAAAGCTGGGAAGGCGAAGGAAGCGATGAATCTGAGTCAGAAGAACTGCCTGTAAGATACATCTTCATTTGACCTGCGAGAGACGGGGAGAAGTGTTTGGAACATAGTTAAAATATGTTGCTTAGACTTTTTCCGTTTTTCAAAAGGACAGTTATAACTGCCCTGCTTTGGAAAACGGTTTTTTATTTCCTTTATCCGGCCTGTGTCATATGATGGCGTGACACAGGAGTTAGTCAGGCCATCGATGTTGTCCGTGTTGTTTGCCGCAGTTCTGGACAAACTGCCAATTGACATTCTCAAGTTCTAGTTAAATGTTTTTTCCTCTCCACTTCATTTACGGTTAGAACTGTAAATGAATAAAGCCATCATACTTAGCGGAATATGATGGCTTTATTTTTTGGCTGAAAAGGAGGCAGAACGATGAAAAGGATTTTTCTCGCCGGTGGCGATGGCTATGATGCAAAAGAAATTTTTAAAGATTTGCGCGGCGTTGAAGAAGTTGTGCCGGGCGAGGGCATTGCCTTTGACGGTACGGCAGCCTTTGGCGCGGCGGTTTGGTTCAACCCCAAAATTATTGACGTAGGCAGTGTTTTAACTGCGTTTTTTGAAGCTGTAAGCCCTTATGCGGCCAAAGCCGATGATAACATGCTGCAGGTTTTTTATGCCGATGGTGAAGACCTGCCTCAGATTGAATATTATGTTAATTTTTTGCAGTGCCGCGGCAGTGAACCGGCAGCAGCTCTCGGCAGCCTGATTGTTAACGATTCGATGACACCAGAGCGTGAACACGGCAGGACGAGAGTGGAATATAGAAGGCTTAAGGAATTTAAGCCGCAAAGCTGACAAGCGGCGTTATGCCGCATAGATATTTAAGGGGGTGATTATTAAAACATGTGTTAGTTTTAAAGCCGTTTTATTAAATAAAGGAGGATATAAGTATGGCTGAAGAACAACAAAAACAAGCAGTTGACGTTATCGGCGATAAACCTTTGACGGATAAAGAACTTGAAGCCATGTTGAGAAAGTCGGAAAAAGTTACCGAGTTTCCGGAAGTAACTTTTGACGAATTTACACCGCCGACATGGGACGAATGGGTTGAAGCCTGCAACGCTTTGCTTAAAGGCAAACCGTTTGACAAGATAATGTACACCAAAAACTATGAGGGCATTACCTTTAAACCTATTTACACCCGTAAGGATACCGATGAAATTCTGCCGACTGATGATTATCCCGGCATGGGCGACTTTTTACGCGGCAGCACGGTTAACGGTTATATCCATGAGCCCTGGGGCATTGCCCAGAGCTGCGATGAAACGATGCCGGCTGAAAACAATGAATTGCTGAAGCATGAAATAGATAAGGGTTCTACTGTTTATAACATTAAGTTTGATACGGCAACCCTTAACGCGGTTGACGTTGCCGACGCCGAAAAACCCGGCGACGAGGGCGTCAACGTAACTACTGCGGACGATATGAATGTACTTTTAAACGGACTGGATTTTGAAAAATATCCGGTTATGATGTACACCGGCGCAACCGCAGTTAACCTTTTGGGCCTTACCAGCGCCGTGCTTAAAGCACAGGGCAAAGATGTTAAATGCCTGCGCGGCGTTATTGGCGCTGACCCGCTGGGCGAGCTGATTAGAAAAGGTAGCAGCAAAGCAAGCCTTGACGCTTTGTATGACGATATGGCTGAAAGCATTAAATGGGCTAAAGCAAACGCACCCGAACTGCGCACCGTATTTGTACGCAGCGAAGTATTTACCGACGGCGGCGCTGAAGCCGTACAGGAAGTTGCTTACACCTTTGCCGAAGCCGTTGAATACATCTGCCAGATGCTTAAACGCGGCGTAAGCCTGAAAGACGCAGCATCTTCGCTGTATTTCTGCTTTAACCAGGGCGCTAACTTCTTTATGGAAATTGCCAAACTGCGCGCACTGCGCCAGGTTTGGGCAGCCATTATGGAAGCATTCGGTGCTGAAGAAGCCGACCGCAGCATTATGGTACACGGCCGTTCTTCCAGATTTACCAAAACCGTTATCGACCCGTATGTTAATATGCTGCGCAATACCACGCAGACGTTCTCCAGCGTTGTCGGCGGCGTAAACACCTACGAAAACGCTCCGTTTGACGAGATGATCCGCAAAGGCGACGAATTCTCTCGCCGTATCGCAAGAAACCTGCATGTTATGCTGCAGGAAGAATTCGGCATGCTGCGCCCGATTGACGCTGCCGGCGGTTCCTGGGCAGTTGAAAGCCTGACCAAAGAAATTGCCGAAAAAATCTGGGCCGAATTCCAGAAGGTTGAAGGCATGGGCGGCATTACCGCTGCTTTAAAAGAAGGTTATCCGCAGAAAACCATTGCCGCCGTGCTTGAACAGCGCTTTAAAAACCTTGATTACCGCAAAGACCGCGCCGTTGGCGTTAACATGTATCCGAACATGACGGAAGAACCGCTTGACCCGCGCCCCGAAGATACGGAAAAACTTAAAAAACTGCGCGTTGCCGCTGTTGAAGCTTTCCGCGGTGATATCGACACCGAATATCTTAAAGAAAAGCTTGCCGGCGTTGACACTGTTGAAAAAGCAGAAGATGCTTTCGCCGCAGGCGCTACCGTTGCCGAGGTTGCCGCTGCAAGAGGCGCAGCCGCAGGCGATGTAACCGTTGAGCCGATTGCTGTTCATCACTGGACCGAACGCTATGAAGCACTGCGTTTCGATACCGAAAGATACATAAAGGAAACCGGCAAAAACATCGAAGTATTCCTTGCCAACATGGGACCGATTCCTCAGCATAAAGCAAGGGCAGATTTCTCCACCAGCTTCCTGCAGGTTGGCGAATTCAACGTTCATCTGAACGACGGCTTCCAGGACGGCGAAGACGGTACCGCTATTGAAAAATGCGTAAAAGCCGCTGCTGCCGAACATTATGACGTTGCCGTTATCTGCTCCACCGATGCTACTTATCCGGAAATCGTACCTGCACTGGCACCTGAACTGAAAAAAGTTCTGCCGGAAGGCGCAACCCTGTTCCTTGCAGGCGCTGCACCGAAAGACCTGGAAGAACAGTACAGAGCTGCCGGCGTAGATGATTTTATCAGCGTCTCTGCTAACTGCTATGAAATTTTGCGCATGCTGCAGAAGAAGAAGGGGATGATTGAATAATGACGAGCATGAATCCTGATTTCACGAAAATCTCTCTTCCTGACCATCCCTCTTGTTCTTATGAGGAATGGAAGAAAAATCTGGAAGCCAAGATGGGTGAAGGTTATGACGCGCTTTACGATACTACACTGGAGCGTATTCCCGTTGAGCCGCTTTATACCAAAGACATTTATGATAAATGCAACCATCTTGATTTTATGAGCGGTATTCCTCCGTTCCTGCGCGGGCCTTATTCCACAATGTACGTTTTCCGTCCGTGGACCGTCCGTCAATACGCAGGTTTCTCTACCGCAGAAGAATCCAACGCATTTTACCGCCGCAACCTGGCCGCAGGCCAGAAGGGCCTTTCCATTGCGTTCGACTTGCCGACCCACCGCGGCTACGACGCAGATAACCCGCGCGTTGTAGGCGATGTTGGTAAAGCAGGCGTATCCGTTTGCTCCATGCTGGATATGAACATTCTGTTCTCCGGTATTCCTCTGGACCAGATGTCCGTTTCCATGACAATGAACGGCGCTGTACTGCCGATCATGGCATTCTTCATCGTATCCGGTGAAGAACAGGGCGTAGATAAATCCATTATGGCCGGTACTATTCAGAACGATATTCTGAAAGAGTTCATGGTTCGTAACACCTATATTTATCCGCCTGCAATGTCAATGCGTATTATCGGCGATATTTTTGAATACACCACCAAATACATGCCTAAGTTCAACAGCATTTCCATTTCCGGTTACCACATTCAGGAATGCGGCGCAACCTGCGACCTGGAACTTGCTTATACTCTTGCCGACGGCATGGAATATATCCGCACCGGCGAAGCGGCTGGCCTGCCGGTAGACGCTTTTGCAAAACGTCTGTCCTTCTTCTGGGATATGGGCAAGAACTACTTTATGGAAGTAGCCAAGATGAGGGCTGCACGTGTACTGTGGGCAAAGATTCTGAAGAGCTTCGGCGCAAAGAACCCGAAATCCATGGCACTGCGTACTCACAGTCAGACTTCCGGCTGGTCCCTTACCGAACAGGACCCGTTCAACAACATTGCCCGTACCTGTATGGAAGCAATGTCCGCAGCGCTCGGCCACACCCAGTCGCTGCACACCAATGCGCTTGACGAAGCAATCGCACTGCCGACTGACTTCTCCGCACGTCTTGCACGTAACACCCAGCTTTACATTCAGGATGAAACCAAGGTCTGCAAGATTATCGACCCTTGGGGCGGTTCCTACTATCTGGAATACCTCACCAACGAAATCATCCGCCGTGCCTGGGCACATATCCAGGAAGTCGAAGCACTGGGCGGCATGGCCAAAGCTATTGCAACCGGTCTGCCTAAGATGCGTATCGAAGAATGCGCTGCACGCCGTCAGGCTAACATCGACAGCGGTAAAGAAACCATTGTCGGCCTGAACAAATACCGCCTGCTGAAGGAAGACCCGCTGAACGTACTGTCCATTGATAACACCGCAGTACGCAATGCACAAATCAGACGCCTTGAAGAATTGAGACGTAACCGTGATAACGATAAAGTACGCCGCGACCTTGAAGCTATTACCAAGGCTGCTGAAAGCAGGGACAACGGCAACCTGCTGGAAATGGCCGTACAGGCAGCACGCGACCGTG
>OHPB01001531.1_pt1 | contig 11862 bp, 5 predicted proteins | sample 1577621 | NCBI WGS metagenome assembly OHPB01 (sample SAMEA3879577, study PRJEB24766) | human gut metagenome | biome: human-associated habitat; feature: feces | place: USA | collected 1985/1987 | reverse complement strand
TTTGTGCGGTCCTTCCATCCAATGGTTACGGGCGGCATCAAGCAAAGTAAAAGTGCCTACCAGGTTGGTTTCGATAAAAGCCCGCGGCCCGCTGATCGAATTGTCGACATGGCTTTCGGCGGCAAAATGCACGACCCCGCGGATGTCATGTTCCTTAAACAGACGCGCTGCCAGTTCCGCATCGCAGATATCACCCCTGACGAACCTGTAATTCGGCGCCCCTTCACATTCCTTGAGGTTGGCAAGGTTGCCGGCATAAGTCAGCTTGTCAAGGTTAATAATCATATAATCGGGATATTTTTCCACCCAGTAAGGCACGAAATTCGAGCCGATAAAACCGGCACCGCCGGTAACGAGAACGGTTTTCATAAGTTGTTTTCCTCCAAATTGTCAATACATTCCCTCAAAGCGTCGCGCCAGTGGCGGATGCGGATGCCGAAATCTTTTTTGATCTTCGCCTTGTTTAAGACCGAATACGGCGGTCTGGCTGCTTTCGACGGATATTCCCAGCTCTCGATCGGCCGGATGTCGCAGGAAAGGCCGGACATTTCAATAATTGCCCTGGCAAAATCATACCACGAGCAGACTCCCTCGTTGCTGAAGTGATAGATGCCGGGCACGATTCCCTGGCTGATAGCCGCAAAGATGGCGCGTGCCAAATCATTGGCGTATGTCGGCGTACCTATCTGGTCGAATACAACTCCCAGCGTCTCGCGCTCGCGTCCCAAACGGAGCATCGTCTTCACAAAATTATTCCCGTAAATGGAATAGAGCCATGCTGTACGGATAATCATGGCACGGCTGCAATGCTTCATCACCGCCTGCTCACCCGCCAGTTTGGTAAAACCATATACTGAATTGGGACAAGTAGCCGCCTCTTCCGTATAGGGGGTGTGTCCGGTTCCGTCAAAAACATAGTCGGTAGACACTTGTATCAATGCAGCACCGCAAGCTTCGGCAGCGGCAGCCAGATAGCCCGGAGCGACATGGTTCAGCTTGTCGCAAAGCTCCTGATTGTCTTCCGCCTTGTCTACAGCCGTATAAGCGGCGCAATTCACGATTACATCTATCCGGTTGTCCTTCACAAACCCGTGCACAGCTTGTTCGTCGCAAATGTCCAATTCCTGCACGTCAGTGAAAAAATAAGCATGTTGTCCGTTTTCTTTCGACAACACTCGCATTTCATTGCCAAGTTGACCGTTGGCACCGGTTATCAGAATATTCATTTAATAAAGTTACACTTATATATAGAATGTTACGATGAACAATATTTTCCTCCATAATTATCAATTATCCATCAACTCCAATTCTCCCCGCTTCTCCTTGTCATAATAGTTGGCAAGCAACGAGACGAAACCGCTGATGGCCTCCATAGCCTTTGCCGTGCCCTGACTGATTTCCTTCTTCTGCAAGCGCAACAGCAGCACTCCATAAAGCGCCTCGAAACAAGTGTCTACCTCAGGCTCCTCTTTCCGGCCGCTCTTCTGGCGCAGCTCCACGATAAAAGGCAGTGCCTTGAAATAAGCCGCATTATAGAACGGATATTTCGTAGAAGCCAGCAATTCGCCATGCAGCTCCGTCAGATTCAGAATGACATTACGGTTGATTTGCAGATGCCCTTTTTCCATTACGCCTTCCGCACGCATCATATCTGCCAGATTTCCATACCATTCTTCCAACGCAGGCCGTTCCTCCTCCGGATAGCGCAAAATGATGTTCTGGCGTATCCGGTCTATGTCACAGCCGTTGGCACGGAGCAAATCCTCCACCTGCCACATATATATAAGGTATTCGGCTATATTCTTTTCTTTCAGTTGTTGCGCAATCTTCACGATAAAATGTATGAATTATGATTTTTCACCTTCCCACTCAATACAGCGATTCACCCATCAGCGTAAACACCAATCCCACCACAGACACCACAATGACAATGCTCCCGATAATACGGTTCAGCATCCAGATGCCACGCAAGTTGAATTGTGTACGGACTTTATTGACAAAAAAGGTAATGCCAAACCACCATGCCAAAGCGCCCAATGCGATGGCCAAGTATCCGGTAACGGCCTCGAATACCAGCACTCCCTCACTTACAAAAGCGAAGCGGGCGAAAAGGCCTACAAAAAGGAATATAATCAGAGGATTGGAAAGCGTGACGGCAAACGCCGTTATGAAGTTATGAAAATAGGAACCCTTGTTGATGGATACCGGACGGATGGACTGTACCGGATTGCTGCGGAACGTATAAACGCCAAACGCCAACAGAAGAATGCTTCCGAAAAGTTGCAGGTAAAAGATGTTCTTGTTGACATAATCAAAAACGAAACTCATCCCGTAGCCCGTCAGCAAAGCATATGCAATATCGCTTAGCGAAGCTCCTATCCCCGTTACGAAACCATACCACCGTCCTTTATTCAAAGTACGCTGAATACACAATACTCCTACAGGACCCAATGGCGCGGACACAATGACGCCGATAATGAACCCCTTCCACAATATGTCAAATATGGTCTCTATCTGAATCATGGCTGCAAATATCGGACTTTTTTATGAGACGAACGAATAGTGTTAACGTTTTTTCGACGGAAAAGGATTTTAAGAAGTAAAGATTATCCATTTTACATATTATTCCGTATATTTACCTCCGAACTTAACAATACCCCCTTATGAAACGAATAAAAAAAACTCTAACACTCGTTTCCATGGCCGTCTTACTACTGACGGCATGCGAAGCCCCCAAGGAACTCGGTGTGGTTCCATATCCGCAGTATGCCCAAACAACGTCAAAAACAGTAGAACTGCCATCTACGGTAACCTTCTCGACCAATCTGGCGAAATCCGACATGAATGACCTGCTGGCCTATCTGCCGGACTTTGCCATCCCCATGAAGCTTGTCGACAAGAACCCTTTTGTAACGATAGAAATAACGGACGCAACGGATAATCCAATCGCTGCCGAAGGCTACAACCTGACAGTCAGCAAACAAGGTGTAAACATTCAGGCCTCCTCCGCTGCAGGTGCCTTCTATGGACTGCAAACCCTGGCACAACTTGCCCGTAACGGGAAGAAACTGCCAGTCACGACCATCAAGGACGAACCCAGATTCCCCTATCGTGGGCTGCACCTGGATGTTTCAAGACACTTCTTTAACACGGACTATGTCAAGAAGCAAATAGACCTGGTAGCCACCTACAAAATCAACCGCCTGCATTGGCATCTGACCGACGGTGCCGGATGGCGGCTGGAGATTCCGGGCTATCCTCGCCTGACAGAATTCGCAGCCTGGAGAAAAGCCGCCAATCTGCAGGATTGGGGGAAATATGACCACCACTTCTGCGAGAAGGATGAAGAAGGAGCCTATGGAGGCTACTATACGGAAGCGGATGTACGTGAGGTTCTGGAATATGCCCGCTTGAGGCATGTCACCGTTATCCCCGAAATAGAAATGCCGGGACACTCGGGAGAAGTGCTGGCTGCCTATCCGCAATTGTCCTGCACCGGCAAGCCTTATACATCCGGCGAAGTCTGTATCGGTAACGAAGAGACCTTCAAGTTCTTCGAAGACGTGCTGGATGAAGTGATACGGCTGTTTCCTTCCCGGTATATCCATATTGGAGGCGATGAAGCCAGCAGACGCCACTGGAAGGCATGCCCCAAATGCCAGAAGCGCATGAAGGAAGAAGGACTCAAAGATGAAAGTGAGCTGCAAAGCTATATGATAGCCCGCATAGAGAAGTACCTCAACGACAAAGGGCGTGAAATCATCGGCTGGGATGAGATACTGGATGGAGGTCTGGCCCCCAATGCAACCGTCATGTCGTGGCGAGGTACGGAGGGTGGCATTGCCGCCGCCCGCATGGGGCATTATGCCATCATGACACCGGAGAGCCACTGCTATCTGGACCACTACCAGGATGACCCTGAGACACAGCCTCTGGCGTTTGGCGCCTGCGTCCCCATCGGACAGACCTACTCCTACGACCCGGCTCCCGATTCATTAGGAACAGATATCTGCAAATATATATTAGGTGTGCAAGGCAATGTGTGGGCAGAATATCTGCCCACCTACGAGCATGCCGAATACATGATATATCCGCGTATCATCGCCCTGGCAGAAGTAGGCTGGACTCCCGTAAAGAACAAGCATCCGGAAAGTTTCAAGAGACGTATCAACAACGAAATACGCCATATCAAGGCAAAAGGCTACAACCCGTTCACCCTGTCCGAACTAGTGCAGACCAGCCAGACCGTTGACTATGCCAAGAAGAGAATCATGCTCTCCCTCACCTCTGAAAAATATCCGATTGACATCCGCTATACAACAGACGGCTCCGAACCGACCGCATCTTCCAAATTATACAAAAAGCCATTTGCCGTAAAAGATTCGATATTGCTGACAGCCCGTCTTTTCGACGGAGAAAAGCCTATCGGAAAAAGCCTTCACCTGCGCACCGACTACCATAAGGGCATAGGCAAAAAGATAACCTATGCACCGGGCGGCAGATACTATCAGCATAAAGAAGTATACAAAGGCGGCGGTGACGCCGGTCTCCTCGACGGACTTCGCGGCGGCAAAAGCTACATGGACGGACGATGGCAGGGCTTCTGCCCCAATGATTTGGATGCCATTATCGACCTGGGCGAAGTGACCGCCATACATCGGGTCATGGCCAACTTCATGCAAATCCGTACCCCACAGGTTTTTCTTCCAGCCAAAGTAGAAGTGTGGGCATCAGTGGACGGCAAAGAATTCACCCTGCTGGGCAGTGATATCTGCAGCGAGGAAGAGGCCGGAAAGGACGTGATATTCCGTGATTTCGGCTGGATTGGCACCCCCACTGAGGCACGATATGTACGCTTCCATGCCATACAAGGGAAGAAGCAATTCTTATTTACGGATGAAATCGTCATACAATAATACGCATCCAGCTTTATAAAACAGAACAAAAAAACGCATGCAAGTAAAATTGCATGCGTTTTTTGTTTTCTTTTTTTCTCCTCCCCACCGATTTTGCGTATCTTTGTCCCCAAGAAGAAAAGATGAAGATACTCAAAAAAGTAACTTCAATCGTAAAATCGTAAATCGTAAAATCGTAAATATAACTATGATTCTTTTTTTCAGAACCCCATCCAAGAGCGTGATTGCCGTAGAATGTAATCATGAACTCCCCCAGGCAGACAGCGACAAACTCTGCTGGCTTTTTGGAGAAGCCACCCCCGAAAGTGAAGACAACCTGAAAGGACATTTCGTCGGCCCGCGCCGTGAGATGATTACTCCTTGGAGTACAAACGCCGTAGAAATCACCCAGAATATGGGGCTGGACGGCATCATACGCATCGAGGAGTACTTCCCCGTAAAAGATGAGAACGCAGACCACGACCCGATGCTGCAACGTATGTACAAGGGGCTGGACCAGAATGTATTTACAACCAACCGGCAGCCGGAACCGATTGTACACATCGAAGACCTGGAGGCATACAATGAAAAGGAAGGTCTGGCACTCTCCAAAGAGGAAATGGATTACCTCAAGAAGGTAGAGAAAGACCTCGGGCGCCCTCTGACAGACTCCGAAGTATTCGGCTTCGCGCAAATCAACTCCGAGCACTGCCGTCACAAAATCTTCGGCGGGACATTCATCATCGATGGAGTGGAACAGGAATCTTCACTCTTCCAGATGATAAAGAAAACTACACAAGAGAATCCCAACAAAATTATCTCTGCCTACAAAGACAATGTAGCCTTTGCCGAAGGTCCGGTTATCGAACAGTTTGCTCCGGCAGACCACTCCAAGCCCGACTATTTCCAAGTAAAGGACATCAAGAGTGTCATCTCCCTGAAAGCGGAAACACATAACTTTCCCACAACAGTAGAACCGTTCAACGGTGCGTCTACCGGTACGGGCGGTGAGATTCGCGACCGTATGGGCGGCGGTAAGGGCTCTTGGCCGATTGCCGGAACAGCCGTTTACATGACCTCCTACCCCCGTACGGAAGAAGGACGTCCCTGGGAAGAGATTCTGCCGGTACGCAAATGGCTGTATCAAACTCCCGAACAAATACTAATCAAAGCCTCCAATGGTGCCAGTGATTTCGGGAACAAATTCGGCCAACCGCTAATCTGCGGTTCCGTGCTCACTTTCGAACATAAGGAAAAAGATGAAGTCTATGGTTACGACAAAGTGATTATGCTTGCCGGAGGCGTAGGCTACGGTACCCAGCGTGACTGTTTGAAAGGTACACCGGAAGCCAGCAACAAAGTGGTTGTCATCGGTGGAGACAATTATCGCATCGGTTTGGGCGGCGGCTCCGTATCTTCCGTAGATACCGGACGCTACAGCAGTGGCATCGAGCTGAATGCCGTGCAACGCGCCAACGCCGAAATGCAGAAACGCGCCTACAACGTGGTACGCGCACTTTGTGAGGAAGAGACCAATCCGGTGGTTTCCATCCACGACCACGGCTCTGCCGGACATGTAAACTGTCTGTCCGAATTGGTAGAGGAATGCGGCGGTTTAATTGACATGAGCAAGTTGCCCATCGGTGACACGACTCTGTCTGCCAAGGAAATCATTGCCAACGAAAGCCAGGAACGCATGGGCTTGCTGATTCAGGAAGAGGCCATCGAACATGTACGCAAGGTAGCCGAACGTGAGCGTGCCCCGATGTACGTAGTCGGTGAAACGACCGGCGACCATCGCTTTGCCTTCCAGCAAGCTGACGGTGTACGTCCGTTCGACCTCGCCGTAGAACAGATGTTCGGCTCTTCCCCCAAGACCTATATGGTGGACAAGACCGTGGAACGTCACTACGAAATGCCCCAATACGAAGTTTCCCAACTACACGAATACCTCACCAATGTGCTCCAACTGGAAGCTGTGGCTTGTAAAGACTGGTTAACAAACAAGGTGGACCGTTCTGTAACAGGCAAGATTGCCCGCCAACAGTGCCAGGGTGAATTGCAGTTGCCTCTGAGCGATTGTGGTGTGGTAGCTTTGGACTATCGCGGCGAAAAGGGTATCGCAACCTCTCTGGGCCATGCTCCCCAGGCGGCACTTGCCGACCCGGCAGCCGGCTCCGTTCTTTCCGTCAGCGAAGCATTGACCAACTTGGTTTGGGCACCGCTTGCCGAAGGTCTGGACAGCGTTTCCCTTTCTGCCAACTGGATGTGGCCTTGCCGTTCGCAAGAAGGTGAAGATGCCCGTCTGTACACGGCAGTAAAGGCCTTGAGTGACTTCTGCTGTTCTCTGCAAATCAATGTACCGACCGGTAAAGACTCTCTTTCCATGACACAGAAATACCCCGACGGCAGCAAAGTAATTTCTCCGGGCACGGTAATTGTTTCTGCCGGTGGAGAAGTTTCCGACGTCAAGAAAGTCGTATCTCCGGTGCTGGTTAACAATGAAAAGACTACCATTTATCATATAGACTTCAGTTTCGACAACCTGAAACTCGGCGGTTCCGCCTTTGCTCAGACCCTGGGCAAGGTAGGTGACGAAGTTCCCAGCGTGCAGGATGCCGAATACTTCCGCGATGCTTTCCTTGCCGTGCAGGAACTGGTCAACAAGGGACTGATTCTTGCCGGACATGATATTTCCGCCGGTGGTCTTATCACTACACTGCTTGAAATGTGCTTTGCCAATGTGGAAGGCGGTATGGAAATCAACCTGGATAAAATCAAGGAGCAAGACCTTATCAAGATTCTGTTTGCAGAGAACCCGGGTATCGTTATCCAGGTGAGCGACAAGCACAAGGAAGCTGTAAAGCAAATACTGGAAGATGCAGGCGTAGGTTACGTGAAGCTCGGCAAACCGACAGACGAACGCCATATTCTTGTATCAAAAGGCGATGCTACTTATCAGTTTGGCATCGACTATATGCGTGATGTATGGTACTCTACTTCTTATCTCCTTGACCGTAAGCAGTCCATGAACGGCTGCGCCAAGAAGCGTTTCGAAAACTACAAGATGCAACCGGTGGAATTCGCCTTCATGCCGGACTTCAAAGGCAAGTTCTCACAATACGGCATTAATCCGGACCGCCGTACACCGTCAGGTATACGCGCCGCCATCATCCGTGAAAAAGGAACCAACGGCGAACGCGAAATGGCCTACTCACTCTATCTGGCAGGCTTCGATGTGAAGGATGTTACAATGACCGACCTTATCAGCGGCCGCGAGACGCTGGAAGATGTAAACATGATTGTTTACTGCGGTGGTTTCTCCAACTCCGACGTTCTTGGTTCTGCTAAGGGTTGGGCAGGTGCTTTCCTCTTCAATCCGAAAGCAAAAGAAGCGCTCGACAAATATTATGCACGCGAGGATACGCTTTCACTGGGTGTCTGCAACGGCTGCCAGCTCATGATGGAACTTAATCTTATCAATCCCGAGCACAAGAAAAACGGCAAGATGCTTCATAATGACTCACACAAGTTTGAATCCAGATTCCTCGGTGTTACCGTCCCCACCAACCGCAGCGTAATGCTCGGCTCACTGAGTGGCAGCAAACTGGGTATCTGGGTAGCTCACGGTGAAGGAAAATTCTCCTTGCCATACGACGAGGACAAATACAACGTCGTGCTGAAATACTCATACGACGAATATCCTTCCAACCCCAACGGCTCAGATTATTCCATAGCCGGATTGGCAAGTGCCGACGGACGTCATCTGGCCATGATGCCCCACTTGGAACGTGCCATCTTCCCCTGGCAGAACGGTTGCTACCCCGCAGACCGCGTAAACAGCGACCAAATCACTCCTTGGGTAGAAGCATTTGTTAATGCACGCAAGTGGGTGGAAGCCAATAAAAAATGAGCTGAACTTCCTTCTTTATAGAAATGTAACAAGCGCGGGTTATGAATAATCCCGCGCTTGTTACATTTCTATTCTTCGCTTTCTTTTTGTTTTTCTCAAACAAAAGCATTATTTTTGTGTTTATTTTCAACTCTCCCTCAGTACAACATTCAAAAAACCGTTCGACAATTATGAAAAAGTACTTCTTTTTCTACATACTACTATTATTGCCAATTATAGGCATTGCACAAACATACAAATACATCGGTGTGGAAGACGGTTTGAGCAACAGACGGGTATATGCAATTCAAAAGGGACCTAAAGGTTACATGTGGTTTCTTACCCACGACGGCATCGACCGATACAACGGAAAGGACTTCAAGCCGTACAAATTGATGGATGGAGATGAAGAAGTGAATTCCATGATGAACCTGAACTGGCTCTATGTTGACCCCAAAGGCACCATATGGGAAATAGGCAAGAAAGGACGCGTGTTCCGCTATGATACAAAACATGACCGTTTTGTCCTGGTATACAAGCTACCCGAAAGCGAAGTGAAAGGACGTCCAACCCCTATCAGTTACGGTTTTGTGGATGCCAACAGTGTAATATGGCTTTGCAATGAAGATGCCCTATATCTGTACGACAGCAATACCCAGAAGGTAACATTCATTCAAAACGAAATAGGAGAACGAATTACGGATATCGCACAGATTGATTCGACCCACTTCTTCATCGGAACCGACATCGGCATACACTATGCTGAACTGGCCAACAACATCCTCACCCTCAGCCCCTGCAACCAGTTGGATACCTTGAAGATACAAATCAACGAACTATACTATCACAAACCATCCCACAAGGTTTTTATCGGTACTTTCCAGCGGGGAATATTCTCCTATGACCTAAACAAGCACAAGGTCATGCATATACCATCCGGACTGATGGACATTAGCATCAACTGTATCCGTGCCTTCAATGACAATGAGATTCTCATCGCAACGGACGGAGCCGGTGTCTACAAGATGAATACCGATACCTATGCATCCGAACCGTATATCGTTGCCGACTACAATCGGTACAACTCAATGAACGGAAATACTATCAATGACATTTACATCGACAGCGAGCAGCGTATCTGGATGGCCAATTATCCCATCGGCATAACTGTACGCAACAACCGATATACCGATTACCAATGGATAAAACACTCTATCGGCAATAAACAATCACTCATCAATGACCAGGTAAATGCCATCATTGAAGACCATGACGGCGATTTATGGTTTGCCACCAATAACGGCATCAGCCTTTATTATAGCAAGACGAAACAATGGCATTCTTTTCTCAGCACCTTCGACTCCGAAAGCCATAGCAAAAATCACACCTTCATCTCACTATGCGAGGTGGAGCCCGGCATCATCTGGGCCGGAGGGTATAGTTCCGGCATCTACCAGATCAACAAGAAACTACTGTCCACAGAGTTCTTTACTCCGTCTTTATTCAGTAATCTGAATATCCGGCCGGACAAGTATATCCGTTCCATTATGAAAGATTCTTCAGGAAACATCTGGTCCGGAGGGTATTATAACTTAAAAGAAATAGATTATTCCAGAAAAAACATACGGCACTTCCCGGGCTTGAATGGTATCACCGCTATCATAGAGAAGGACTCCACACATATGTGGATAGGCACTGCCACCGGCTTGTACCTATTGGAAAAAGTGACCGGTAAGTATAGCTATATCCAGATGCCGGTAGAATCCTATTACATCTACTCTCTATACCAAGCTTCCGACGGAATGCTGTATATCGGTACCAACAATGCCGGTTTACTGGTATATGATACGACCAAAAACACATTCAGACATTATCATAGAGACAACTGCGCTTTGATTTCCAATAATATCTATACACTATTGTCCGATGGTAAAGGAAATATCTTCCTGAGTACAGAACACGGTCTGTCCACCTTCTATCCTGCCGAAGAGACATTCCATAACTGGACCAAAGAACAAGGACTGAAGTCTGACCATTTCAACGCAGCCTCAGGCACCTTGAGGAAAAACGGCAATTTCATTTTCGGCAGTACGGATGGAGCCATAGAGTTCGACAAGGACATGGTCCTGCCTCGCGACTATAAGTTCAAAATGGTATTCAGTGACCTGCGGGTATTCTATCAGACCGTTTATCCCAAGGATGAAGGCTCTCCACTTATTCTGGATATTGACGAGACAAAAACCTTGCGTTTGAAGTACAACCAGAACATCTTCTCATTGCAGGTCTCAGACATCAACTATGACTATCCTTCCCTAATTCTGTACTCCTGGAAACTGGAAGGCTTCTATGAGGGTTGGAGCCGTCCGGGAGAGGAAAACGTCATCCGTTTTACCAACCTGAGTCCGGGCAACTATACCCTCCGCGTACGTGCCATCTCCAACGAAGACCGTCGTATTGTCCTGGAAGAACGCAGTATGGACATCATTATCGAGCAACCCCTCTGGCTCAGTTTCTGGGCGCTGATACTCTATGCAGTGATTATCATATCCATTGCAAGCATCACTCTGCGAATAATAGTCTTGAGAAAACAGCGGAAAGAATCCGATGAGAAAATACGCTTCTTCGTCAATACGGCGCATGATATACGTACTCCACTGACGCTCATCAAAGCACCCTTGGAAGAAATCACCGAACGCGAGCAACTGACTTCCAGCGGACAGAGCAACATCAATACAGCCCTGCGAAACGTAAATGCCTTGTTGCGCCTGACCACCAACCTTATTAATTTCGAGCGCGCAGACACCTATTCCGGAAGTCTATACGTATCCGAATACGAACTGAGCACATATATGGAAGAGACGATCGATGCTTTCCGTTCATACGCAAACATAAAACACATCAACCTAACCTACGAAAGCAGCTTCCGTTATCTGAACGTATGGTTAGATAAGGACAAGATGGATTCCATTTTGAAAAATATCATATCCAACGCACTGAAATATACACCGGACGGCGGCAATGTACATGTCTTTACTTCCGAGACAGAAGATACCTGGAGTATTGAGGTGAAAGATA
>OHPB01001517.1_pt1 | contig 11955 bp, 8 predicted proteins | sample 1577621 | NCBI WGS metagenome assembly OHPB01 (sample SAMEA3879577, study PRJEB24766) | human gut metagenome | biome: human-associated habitat; feature: feces | place: USA | collected 1985/1987 | reverse complement strand
GAATAATTAAAAACATATAAGCAACCCTTATATGTTTTTAATTTGATAAAAAAAACAATAATTTGGCAAAGATGAATAGTATAATAAAATAAGAAAGTAAAAAATACATATAAAGAAAGAATAATAAAGATATATAGAATATGTAAAAATATAGTTTATCTAAAAGGAATAACATTTAAAAAATTGATGAATGTGTTTCTCCTACTAGATATGTATCTTAGGAATATTTAGAAAATATAATTATATGTTTTCTTTTGTATGTTTTTAAAAATAAAAAATCCTTATTTGGTATTAAACTAAACAAGGACTTATATCAATTTTATTTTAGACAATTTATTCTTCAATTGATGTTGAATTACCATTGTACCAATCATTTTTAGTATTTTTTAATAAAGCATCAATAATTACATCGGGTAATTTTTCGTTGGGAATTTTTTCAATATTTTGAATTGCAATGCCATATTTTTTAATAATTTGAGTTAGGTTATTCATATTTTGATTGTTCTTAATTGTTTTTAATTTTGTAATCTTATGGTAAGGGGTATTGTTAATAAACCCCGTTAAATGTGTATCTAAAGTTGGATTAGAAATCATAAAAATAGTGTTGATCAGATAAATTTTACGATCTTTATTATCTAAAAAGAAAGGTTTTTTGAAAAGAGTTTTAAAAAAATTTTGGATACTTTGATGGGCACTATTAAAATTTTTAAGAAAAATTAAACTCATGGGATATTTAATTAGGTGTTCAGATAAAATACCCCCTTGTTCAAAGCCGACATATCCTTTGCTTGAACCAATTAAATTATTTAACATTGTTATATCGTGAAAATTTTCTAAATCAATTTCTAAATACATTTCATTTTTAAATTTAAAGACTTTATTTAAATCGCTTATTAAATAATCGGGATTAAAATCATCTTCTACATATATGACACCCATATTATTTAATTTATAATTGAATTCATAGCGTTTGATAAATTTTAGATAATTAGTTTTTAATTCAGGATAATTGAGTGATAATAGTTTTAATTTTTTAAGAGATATTTTTTTTACACCAGTAGTATCTTCAATTACTTCATCAATCAATTTATCAATCGTTTTATGACTTGTTTTTTTTCTAGCTCCAACTTCATCTAAAATATCAATTGCCTTATCAGGAAAACTTTTATTAATGAGGAATAATTTTGCATTAGTTATAATTTTTTGTAAAGAATATGATGAATATTTGACTTGATGGTATTCCTCATAACTTTGTTTAATACCTTCTAAAATTTCATAAGTTTCTGCTTCATTAGGTTCATCAATATAAACGTTTTGAAATCTTCTGGTAAGAGCTTTATCTTTTTCAATAAAACGATAATATTCATCAAGTGTAGTAGAACCTATTAATTTAATATCAGAGCGAGATAAATAAGGCTTTAAGATATTGGCAATATCTAGTGATCCATCATTTGAACCAGCTCCTACAATATTATGAATTTCATCAATAAAGACAATAGCATGATGCTTTTTAATATATTCCATTGCTTTGGTAATTTTTTCTTCTAATTCACCACGATATTTTGTACCTGATACAATACTACCAAGATCTAATTGATAAATAGTTTCATTCTTTAAAATTTCTGATAGTCCTTCAATAATAGCAGTTTTACCTACTCCTGCATTTCCAATAAGTAAAGGATTATTTTTTTGTTTTTTGGACAAAATATATATAATCTTTTCGATATAATTGCTACGTTTAATAAAAGGGTGAACTTTTTTGGTTTTTGAAAGATTGGTTAAAAAAGGATAGGGTGTAATTTCTAGATCTTCTTTTTCACTAGTTCCTTCAAAAAAGTTAAATATTTCTTCAATGTCAATCATTAAGTCTTCAATATCAAGACCTAGTTTTTCTAAAACAATTGAAGCAATACTATCTTCTTCTTTTAACATTACATAGAAAATGTGTTCATCATAAACATATTTACTACCAAGATCTTTTGCAAGTGTTTCTGAATACAAGATGATTTCTTGAAATTTTTTGGTATATGTAAGACTTTGACTATCGCTTTTTCTAAAAATAACTAAATTGTGAATAACTCTTAAAATATCATCATAGGTAATTTGTTTTTCATCTAAGAGAAAATGGCAGATGGTATCTTTTTTCTTATACATGGCAAGTAACAAATGCTCACTACCAACTAGCTTTTTATTAAGACTTCTAGCTATTTGTAAGGCATCATCAATAATTTGAATGGCATTTGTACTAAAAGTTTCAAACATGTACTCCTCCTTAAAACTTTTTTGTATTACATACAAGGTATTATATGCAAGTCTTTTAAAAGATAGACTCCTGTATTTAAACCTTGCAAAAAAACTAAAATTGTGTTACAATAATATCCAAAGAAAGAAAGGTGATTGGATGGAAAATGAAATGATAAAGATAAAGACGATAATTGTTGGAGTAAATCATACAAATGATGAAGAGTTCAATTATCAAATTCAAGAATTAGAAGCTTTATGTGAGGCTTGTGATTTAGATGTTGTTGCTTCTTTGGTACAAAATATGCCAACACTCAATAATGCAACCTATTTAGGAAGTGGAAAACTAGAAGAACTCAAAAATGTAAAGGATTTATACCAAGCTTCTCTTGTTGTCTTTTTAGAAGAATTATCACCTGTTCAACTTAGAAATATTAAAGATGTAATCGATGTTGATGTGATGGATAGAACGATGCTTATTCTAGAAATCTTTAAAAAAAGAGCGAAGACAAAAGAAGCGATTTTACAAGTGGAAATTGCCAATTTAAAATATATGTTACCAAGACTAGCAGGCTCTTATACGAATCTTTCTAGACTTGGTGGTGGTGGTAGTGGTGCAGGTGGAGCAAGAAGAGGAAGTGGAGAAACAAAATTAGAAGAAGATCGCCGTCATATTGAAAGAAGAATTACAAAAGCTGAAAAAGAATTAGCAGAAATTGTGGCTAGTAGGAAAAATGCAAGAAAAAAACGTCTGGCTAATGAAATGAAAACAGTTGCTTTTGTTGGTTATACGAATGCAGGCAAATCTTCTAGCATCAATACGTTAATCCATATGTTTCAAGGTGATAAAAAGAAGGAAGTTTTTGTCAAAAATATGTTATTTGCAACACTTGAAACTGCTACAAGAAGAATCAAATTACCGACAAATGAAGAATTTATTATTACCGATACGGTTGGTTTTGTCAGTAATTTACCTCATCATTTAATCGAGTCTTTTAAATCAACTTTAGAAGAAGTAAAGGAAGCTTCTTTAATTGTACATGTTGTTGATGCTTCAAGTCCTTATGCCAATTTGCAAATTCAAACGACTAATCAAGTTTTAACAAGTTTAGGAGTAAAGGATATTCCTATGGTTTATTTATTGAATAAATATGATTTAGTAAAGAATGACATGTTTATGCCAACTATCATCGGTGATCAAATTCGAACTTCTAATTTAGATCAGCGTGGGTTTGATGAATTGATAGCCTATATTAAAGACAAACTTTTTGATGATGTGGTAAAAGTAAAACTATTGATTCCCTATGATAAGGGGGAAATTTTCAATCTTTTAAAAGAAAAGTCAAATGTGCATGCGTTTTCTTATCATGATGATGGTATTGTAGTAGATACCATTGTAAGTAAATATTTGTATAATTTATACCATCAATATGAAATTCAGTAAGAGTCTTATGAAAATAAGATTCTTATTTTTAATTGATTGATATTTTTTTTCCATTTTGCTTTAACAAAACAGAAGAAAGTGATATAATAAATTATAAAGTGGAGTATTATACATCAAGGTCGATGAGGTAAAAAAGATGAAAAATAAAAATGAAAGAAAATATTATATTCAATCTAGAAATCTTCATTTAATGAATATTTTAGAAGAAGATTACTACGTTGAAATTGGTGTCATTGACATGAAAATATTCAATCGAATTCTAAATGATGAAAAAATCGAATTGAGTGAATTCATTGATTTAGAACTTTTGAGTGATGGAATTGGTAAGATAACAGGTGATCCTATTGCCGATGTATATTATCAATTGAATTATTTGATTAATTTAAGATTAAAAAATTCCACTTGTAAATTTTTGTTGACAGCAGGGATTATGAAATATATCGACGATTTGAAGTGTGAAAAATATGCACCAGTAGTATTAATTCCCTTTGATTTTGACTATCAACATTTAGAAATTATTAAAAATGGTGATCCAGTAATGAATTCTAAGTTGATAAAATATGCTTTGAATGATTTAAAAGAAACTTTAAACAATGAAGATAAGCGTTTTTTAGAAAACTATCAAAATCATAAAATTTCAACTGCCAAAGATATCGATGATATTTGTTTAGAACTAGCAAGGATAATGAAAACAACAGTGGAACCTATGAGTTATTTAACGATTGCTTTTGTCGAATATCCTGATTTTATTTTAGATAAAGAGTATATGTCCATTCAATCATCTATGAATGAAATGACTGAACAGATGATTTTAAATAAATACTATCAGAATATTAAAGGAGTTTTGCCAACCAATACGAATCAAAAATATGTTATTTTAAAAGCAAGCGATGGAGAGAGATTTGCGGTAGACGGACGTCTAGGTAGTGGTAAAACGTATACCATTATTAATATCATTGCCGATCAAATTGCCAAAGGAAAAAAGATTCTCTACGTTAATCAAGATTTAGATAATATCTTTGATATTGAAAAAAATTTAACATATTTGGGATTAGGAAATTATACATATAACTTGACAAAAAACTTGCGGGATATTGAAAAACCAGAACTCATCTTTGATCAAGTTGATGCTAGTAATATTTCTTACAATATTGTCAATGAAATTTTCTTGTTACCAAATGCATTGCAAAAAAGAATACATGGATTTAAAATTAACAATGTCTTTGAATATCTAGCCATAATGAAACAAAAATATCTAGATATTAGTCCTATTTTATTAGAAACTAAATTGGAATATCATGAAGCTGCATGCATTTATCATCAATTAGAAGAAATTGAAGACGCTTTAAAGGTAATTGATTTATATGCAAATAATATATGGCATAGGCTTCAAACATCTCATAATAATATTATGGTTGAAGATATTATGAAAAGAACCGAAGAATTATTTCATATTCATCAAGAATTGTATTATAAATTAAAAACTTTTATTGTAAAATATGATATTAAAATGCCCACTAGTGTTAGCGATTTATATAAATTGATTTTGCATATTTATAGTTTTGCTTCAATCAGACCTTTACCAAAGTGGAAAAAAGAAGAAGTTAGAAAAGTTGTACTCAAAGATTTAAGAGAAATCCAAGCTTTAGTAGATATGAATTATACTGTGAATAAATATTATGAAGCACATATTATGAAAGGCTATAAGGCAGGAAGAATGAAAGAAATCTTTGATATCATTGTGGCTGATCATATGGTAATAGAAGAAGATTACAAAACCCAAGATGCCATTTTTGTTAATCGTTTAATTACTTTTGATAATAAGTTAATTTTGCTTTCTAAAGAGATTGCCGATAATATTTTAAGAATGAATAATGTTAGTTTAGAACTATCAAGAATTTTTAATTTTAGTGTTTTAAATGAACAAACTTATTTATTTTTTAATAGTTTAAGTAACTTTTTATCTACAATAAAATTTAATAGTTTAATTTTTGAAACTTATCGAACACTTCCTGCTATTTTTACTAAACATGGTGAAGAAATTTTAAAAAATTATGAAATATATCAAACAGAAAAAAATTTTCTTCCTAAATATATAAACCGAATGGAATTTTTAACTAAAGATAGTATTGAATTTGCTTTTAAGCGAAAAAATGTGGAAAAAGCTTTTCATCTTTTTATTAATCGTAAAGCTGTTAAGAAGGATCACTTAGAATTAAAAGATATAATAGGTAGAATCAAAAGATATAATGATGCAATGCAGGCAATTGAGTTGAAACTAAATGAAGTCTTCAATGTGAAAGATTTTGATGAAGAATTTATCAACACTTTTATCCATTTTTATCAATATAGTGTTAGTCTCAACATTGTACAAAAAACGTATTTTCAGATATTTTTAGAAAAACTATCAAAAGAAAAAAATCCTACGAATTATGTAAAGAAAGTGAATCATCTCTTAAAAGATTTTAAAGATGAAGGGTACCGAACTACAAGTATTTGTACAACACTTCGAAACTATCATATTCATATTATCGATGGTAATATTTTTGATAAAGTTGAAAAATTGAAAATTTGGAATGAATATCTAAAAGAAGTAGATGCTTTAAAAGATGAAATAAAAGTAATTTTTAATGGTATTGCTAGCGTAACTTATGATGATATGGTAAGTTTGATAAAAATTGATAATCAATATCAAAATTTATTGACAACTTTAAATCAGAATGCGGAACGTTATAAAGAAAATTTAGGTAAATATTATAAAGGATTAGATACGATTATCAATGAAATCGGTAGAACAATTGAGCACTATGATGAATTTATCAAAATGCTTAATCATAAAACAATTTTAGATGATATTTTCAAAGAAGAGCAATTCAATTCTTTATTAGATGATACTAAAGTGTTAGATGCACTTTATTCAAAATGGAATAGTAGTTTTAGACAGTTTGCGGTATGTTTCAAAGGAAGTCAACCAGAATTGCTTACGAATAGTTTTGAAACGAATTATAAATTATTTAAACAATTTATGGATAAGACCTCTCAAATTCAACCAATTTTAAAAATCAATGAAATAACAGAAGAATTTTTAAAATATGGTTTGAAAAATTTATCAGAAGGAATTAGAAGTTGCAAATATGGAAAAAACATTTCAAAACAATTTATATATTCTGTTTTAGTTGAAAATTACAAAGAAGCGATTTCCAATTATCCTGTTTTGAATCAACCTTATCTAGAACTAGAGAAAATTAGTCAATATCAAACATTTGAAGCCGCATATTGTCAAAACAATATTAAAGAACTCATTAAAAATAGTAATGAGTTTAGAAAAAATAATGGATATTACCATAATATTGAATTCAATAATTATAATAAATCAAATGATGACCAAAACCGTTCAAGTTTTCTTTAGTGATTTGGATATTTTTAATGGTGATTTAGATTTAGATCCTTTTGATTTGGTTATTATTGATGATGTTCATTTATCAACCTCTAATAAATATGGTCGTTTATCAGAATGTCGACAAGTGATTGTTTTTGGTGACCGTCTTTTTCAAACATCTGTTTCTAATGCTTTAATGAAAAGACTTGGTGATATGTGCACAATATCTTACTATCGAAGATATGTTTTGGCTAATTCTAAATTTAATAATAATTGGGATTATACAAATCAATATATATATTCATATGATAATCGGTATAATATTGTAATGAGTGATACATTTGATGATTTTATCAAAGATATTTTTAATCGATTTAAAGCACATCCCAAACACATTATGAACATTATTGTAGCCAAAGAACAAACAAGAAGAAAGGTGTATACGTCGGTTGTCAATATCTTAATGGGTAGTTTTTCTCCAGAAGAAATCATCAATATCTTATGTTATAATATTAGAATTTTAAATGCTTTGACTGAAGGAAATCGCTATGTGAATGATGTTTTTATGTATTATGATGATTTTAAAGATTTAGAAAATTCAGTAAAAGAATTGATTTTTAAAAATTTTATCACTGCTCATAATAGTGTAGTTTTATATTTTATGAAAAATAGAATTGAAGCTGAAAATTATAATACGAAATTATCCATTCAGCGTTCAATTGGCAGAAGTATAAGTAATTATGAAAAGAATAATGGCATTATTGAAATTGTAAAGAATGCAATTTTAAAAAGGGGAATAAAGGTTGAATATAGTTTTGGTGGATTTGATTTAGTTATTAGGAAAAAAAGTCCTCTTGGAATCATCATTATGGGTAAAGAAAATGAAAATATGAATACTTTTATTGATGATTATCAATATTATCATAATGAATATGAAAAACGGGGTTGGCAAGTAAAAGTGATTTATACGCTCGATTTATTTCTTTCATTTGATAAAGTAATTCATGATATTGTGAAGGAAGATGAATAAATGAAGGCAAAAGCAAATAAAAAGGAATTATCCATTATTATTAATGAAAAAACCTTCACCTAAAATAACCTATATCAAAAAAATATTAAAGCAATATCGAATAGCTGACATCAATTTGAATAGTAAATATTATCATGGTAAAACCTTACTTCATTATGCTATCGAATATAATTTGAATTGTTTAATTCAACCTTTTATTCAAAGTGGTTGTAATCCCAACATTTGTGATGACAATTATCTTTCTCCGCTTCATCTTGCGGTAATCAAGAAAAATGCCAAAGCCATTAAAATTCTTATCAAAAATGGAGCCGATATTAACATAACTGGAGAATTTGAACAAACACCACTACATCTAGCAACTACTTATGGAAATTTGAAATTTATGAAATTGTTAATTCATAACAATGCTGATATTATGCAAGTTGATGAGAAAAATTTATCAGTTTTAGATTACGCAAATGATGAAAAAGATTTAAAAATTATTGATTATTTGAATAAAAAAAGAAATACTCAAAAAGGAGAAGAGAAATGTTAGATTTACTTAAAGAACATATAGCATCTTTAAATTATGGATGGGTCAGTTTTGTTTTTGAAGTTTTAATTGTTATTTTTGCAATCATTGCAATTAGTATTATTTTGGTAAGACATGTTCGTTCAAAACATATTTTCATATCCTATCTTGTTACTCTTATATTACTATTGATTAGTATAATTGTAGGTACAACCATAGGTATTTATATTACTTTAATTGCTTTTATTTTATTGAGTTTTATGACAATTTTATATTACTTACCAGAATATAAAAAGTTATTTTCTAAAAAAATCGTAAGAAAACCATCAAAAGAGTTTTTATCAGATCAAGAAGTAAAAGAAGAACTAATTGAAACGTTAATTAAAGCAGCAGAACACCTCGCTAATAGAAAAATTGGTGCGATTATTACAATTGAAAAAGAACATACGTTAAACACTTTAGTTGAAGGATCAGTAAAACTTGATGCTTTGGTTACTTTTGAATTATTGGAAACTATTTTTCATCCAAACACCGCTTTACATGATGGGGCTGTCATTATTAGAGGAAACAGAATAAAATGTGCTAGTGCCTTTTATCAACCTAGTCAGAAGAAAGATATTCCTCAACATTATGGCTCAAGACATCGTGCTGCTATTGGCATTAGTGAACAAAGTGATGCATTTACTATTGTTGTATCTGAAGAAACTGGTCATATTGCTACTACCATTGGGGGGACTATTACAGGAAATGTTTCATTAGAAAGTCTTAAAACCTCACTAGATCAACAATTAATTGTTAGATAGAAAGGAAGGATATTTATGAATATGCTAGCAATTTTTACTAATTTTAGTTCAGGACAAATTGTAGCAATTATTTTGTTAACGGCTTTTATTTTAACAGTTTGGTTAGTAAAGTTTTTTTGCCTTAGTAGGATAAACATAATTGATTTATCAATTACAATTGTGCTTTTCCTTCTTTGTTTGTTTGTTGATTTGAATGAAATTTTAATTATCATTTGTATTATAGTGAATAGTCTTGATTTGGTTTATGCTTTATTAGATTTGGCATTGTATGTGTATATGAAAAATGAAATTAGTCAAAAAACAATTGACTATATTAAAAATACGGAATATGATTTTTTTATTCAAATGGATAAAAAAGAAAATATTCTAGATTGTAGCAATTCATTATTAAAACTAACTAAACTATCTAAAAAAGAAGTTTTAAATATGAAAGGTTGGAAATTTATTTTTGATAGTTTTGATATTAAAACACTGAATAAGGAAGAATTTTCTTTAAACTATGTAGCACAATTTTTAGCCGAATTTAAAGAATGCAATAGTAAACATAAAAAATATAAGTTTCAAATGGAAGCTGAACTACAAAATCCTAATAATCTTGATGAAATTAGTATCATTAAATATGATGCAATTATTCAACCTGTTTTTTGTGGTAAAATGTTGGTGGCAAGAAATATCTTTTTCTATCAAGATAAAGTAGCAGTAATTGAAAAATTAAAAGGAATTGTTAGATCGGCTTGTACAGATTTAGAAGATGCTTATCTACAACTTGATGTAATGATGGGTTTATCAGAAGGAATTGTTATGTATTATGATTTTCAAAATAAGGTATATGTTGCAACCGAATGTATGAGACTATATACAAAAACAACAAAAAAAGAATATACTTTTGAAGAACTATTTTCTCATATTCATCCAGATGATGTACACGCATACATTGAACAAGCGGAAACTGTGAATAGTATGTCAATTACTAAAATAAAATATCGCATGCAAATTGGCGATATTTATTATCAAGTTGAAGAAGATTCTATTTATATGCGAAAAGATTATGGTCTCATTTCTATTATTAGAATTGCGGAAAAAAGTGTCACGCAAAGTATGCCTCAAAATGCTAAAATTCAAAATGATTTAGAAATTTTGAACAATCTAGCAAAGAAAGACATTACTACGACGATTGATAAAACCGATGATATTTTAAATATTGTCTTAGGAGAGAAAAAAGATGAAGAAGATTAAGGCTATTTTGTTAATGGCAGGTGCGTCAACTAGATTTCATAGTAATCGTAATAAAACAATCTATCAAATCAATCAAAAGCCATTATATTTATATAGCCTAGATTTATTTTATCAACATCCTAAAATTGCGGCAATTACAGTAGTATGCCATCAAACTATTATAGATGAAGTTTATGAAACAATCAAACAAAATTACGATTTAACAAAAATTACTTTAGTTGAAGGAGGAAAAACGAGATTAGAAAGCGTTCAAAAAGCTTTAAACAATATGGTGAGCGATGTTGTTCTCATTCATGATGCTGCAAGACCGCTCATCACCAAAGTGGATATTGACAATCTAATTGAACAAAGTGACTTTTTTTCCTGCGGAAGTTTATATCATCCTATTTATGATACGGTTAAACAAACAACAAGTAAGGTGAAAACACTTGATCGAAATGAGTTAAAGGCTGTTTCAACGCCGCAATTTTTTACTCAACCATTATATGAAACTATCTTAAAAGCAAGTGATAATTGTAAAAATATAACAGATGAATTGCAATTATTTGAAACTAATTTTGATATTGCTTTTATTGAAGAATCCAGAAAAAATTTAAAAGTTACCACTTTAGAGGATTTGGAGTATGTCAATTATATCTTGACTAAAAATAATATATATAAAATTGGGCATTCTTTTGATTTTCATCCATTTGCTAAGGATCGTCTTTTATATCTTGGAGGTATTTCCTTTGATGTGGGTTTTGGTTTAATGGGGCATAGTGATGCTGATGTTGTATATCATGTTGTAGCCGAAAGTATGATGGGAGCTTTAGAAATGGGAGATTTAGGAACTCTTTTTCCAGATACGGATAGGCAATATTTAAACAAAGACTCTTGTTATTTTGTAAAAGAAGTTGTTAAAAAATTAAATCAAGAAAATTTTGTTATTGAAAATATAGATATTATGATTTATTTAGAAAAACCTAATCTTAAAGAGTATAAATCTATCATGGCTAAAAATATCAAAAAGTTAACGAATTGTAATTATATTAATGTGAAGGCAACTACTCTAGAGAAAAAAGGTTTAATTGGAACTGGAGAAGGAATTGCAAGTGAAGCGGTTGTCTTAATTAAAAAAGTAATTTAAAATTACTAAAAATAGTATTTGAATAATATAATAAAATAGAAGGTGTGTATATGAAAAAATTCTTACTTCTATTTTTTATTTTTTTAATTCCTATTTTATTATTGACCATGATTGATAATTATTTTAGTAAAAAATCTGATTTGTATATTGAAAAAGAAGTAACGACGATTATTTCGGATATTTTA
>OHPB01001504.1_pt1 | contig 12005 bp, 9 predicted proteins | sample 1577621 | NCBI WGS metagenome assembly OHPB01 (sample SAMEA3879577, study PRJEB24766) | human gut metagenome | biome: human-associated habitat; feature: feces | place: USA | collected 1985/1987 | reverse complement strand
ATCTGGTGAAATTCCCTAAGCCTTCCTTTTTGTACATTTTCGTATCTATACATCGACATATTGTACCACATTTTAGTTGGTGATGGTAAACTAGACATTCCATTTTCTATATATGCTCTTACTACACCTGCTGTTCCTTCTGGTCTTAGTGTTATACTTCTCCCGCCTTTATCCTCAAAAGTATACATCTCTTTTTGTACAACATCTGTAGTTTCCCCAACGCCTCTTTGAAAAAGCTCTGTATTTTCAAAAACAGGAACTCTAATTTCTTTAAAGCCATAGTTTGCAAATAGCTCTTTTGACTTTTCTTCTATGTACTGCCATTTATATGAATCTTGTGGCAATATATCTTTTGTTCCCTTAGGTTTTTGTATCATTTTTTTCATTCCTTTCTTTTTTTACACGTCTTGTGCTTCCTTTAGCTCTAAATATATATTTTTTTCATCTTTAACTCTTGTCATTCTTCCATGACCTGGATATATAATTGTATCATCTGGTAATACTAAAATTTTATTTGTTATAGAGTTTATTATGTCTTCAAAATTGCTTGTTGGCAAATCTGTTCTTCCCCATGTTCCTTTAAATATTGTATCGCCAGAAAATAGCATATTTTCTGTTTCGCAATATAAAGAGCTACTTCCCTTTGTGTGTCCTGGTGTATGTATTACTTTAAATTCTATGTTTCCTATATGTATAATGTCATTATCATCCACTCTTGATGCTATTTCTAATTCTGGCACATTAAGTCCAACCTGGTCTATTAAACTAATACTTGGGTCATATAGCCCTTCTGCATCAAATCTGTGTATTAAAATTTTACCACCCTTTTCTTGTTTTACTTTTTCAACTGCTCCTATGTGGTCACAATGGCAATGTGTTAAATATATATATTTTACTTTAGCTTGCAATATGTTTAGCATGTCTATAATTTTGTCTGCTTCTCCTCCTGGGTCTATGACTATACTTTCCATAGTTTCTTGGTCTTGTATTATATAGCAATTTGTTTCTTCTATTAATCCTGTATTTACTTTTATTCTCTTTAGTATCATTTTTTCCTCCTTACCTCATATACGCTATCTATTTTTCTAAGTGCTTTTAATACTTTATTTAATCCATCTATATTAGGAATTTCCACTGTTATTTCAGTTATAGCGATTTTTTCTTTAGTAGCCTTTGAATTTACAGCAATTAAATTACACTTTGCATTTGAAACTTCAGCTATTATTTCTGCCAATAGTCCGCTTCTATCATTAGCATATATTTCTATATCAACATTATATGTTGTTTTTTCATCTGAATCCCAGTATACATCTATAATTCTGTTTTCTTCTTCTAATAAATTTCGAGTATTTACACAATCTTTTCTATGAACAGAAACGCCTCTACCCTTTGTTATATATCCTATTATTTCATCTCCTGGCACTGGATTACAGCATTTTGACAATTTTACCAAGCAATTGTCAATTCCCTTTACAACAACTCCGGCTTTTGAAGGCTTGTATGTTTTTGCCTTTTCATTAGACAACTCTTCTAACTTTTCTTCTAAATTTTCTTCTTGATGCTCTTTTCTGTATTCTTCTAACAATCTTGCAACTATTTTTCCTGCTGATATTGCCCCAAATCCAACACTTGCATACATATCCTCTACACTATTATACTTATATTTATTAAGTACTACTTGTACAAAATCATGCTTAAATATTTCCGAATAATTTATGCCTATCTTTTTTATTTCTTTTTCTACTAGTTCCTTACCTTTCACAATATTTTCTTCTCTTTGTGTTTTCTTAAACCAGCTTAATATTTTGCTTTTCGCGCCAGAGCTTTTAATAAACTTTAACCAATCCATGCTTGGACCTTTAGATTGTTCTGATGTTATTATTTCTACTATATCGCCATTCTTCAGTTCTGTAATTATAGGCATCATTTTACTATTTATCTTACATCCTGTCATATGATGTCCAATTTCTGCATGTATATTATATGCAAAATCTATTGGAGTGCTTCCCTTTGGCAAAGACTTTATATCTCCTTTTGGAGTAAACACATACACTTCATCTTCAAATAATTCTGTTTTCAATGTTTTCAAAAATTCTTCTGGGTCTTGCATATCCTTTTGCCATTCTAATGCTTCTCTAATCCATGCGAGTTTATCGTCTGTTACTGTTACATTTGACTTTTTGTTTCTGCTATTATTAGCTTCCTTATATGCCCAATGTGCTGCTATACCAAATTCAGCTATTCTATGCATATCCCATGTACGTATTTGAACCTCAAATGGTGTACCCTTTTGTCCTATTAATGTTGTATGCAATGATTGATACATATTTGGTTTTGGAACAGCTATGTAATCTTTAAATCTTCCTGGCATAGGAGTGTACAGTTCATGCACAATTCCTAAAGCACTATAGCAATCTTTTACAGAATTAACAATAATTCTTAAAGCAAACAAGTCATATACTTGTTCTAAGGTAATATTATCTCTTTGCATTTTTCTATAAATACTGTATAAATGTTTTGCCCTTCCTGTAATTTCTGCTTCGATTCTTTGCTTTTTTAGCTCTGTCTTAATCTCATGCAATATAATATCTATAAATTTTAGTCTTTCTTCCCTTTTTCTGTTAATTCCTTCCACTATTTCCCTATATTCTTCAGGATATAAATATTTAAATGCTAAATCCTCTAGTTCCCATTTTAATGAATATATACCTAATCTATTTGCCAATGGTGCATACAAGTCCATAGTTTCCTTTGCAATTGCAATTTGCCTATCTCTGGTTAAATATTTCAAAGTTCTCATATTATGTAATCTATCTGCTAATTTTATTAGTATAACTCTTATGTCTTTACCCATGGCTAAAAACATTTTTCTATAATTTTCAACCTGTTGCTCTTTCATACTTGCATATTTTAATTTGCTCAATTTAGTAACTCCATCCACCATCTCTGCTACTTCGTTGTTAAACTCTTTCTCTAAATCGCTTTTACTTGTATCTGTGTCTTCTAGTACATCGTGTAAAAGTGCTGCGCATACTGTTGCATCATCTAAGCCCAAATCCGCAAGTATATTTGCAACTTCTATTGGGTGTATAATGTATGGCTCTCCAGATTTTCTTAATTGGTCTTTGTGCTTATTTTTTGCAAATTCATATGCTTTTGATATTAATTTTATATCATTTTTTCTGCTATTTTTTTTCATTGTAGTTATAATTTTTTCTATGGTTGGTTTATTATCTTCCATACAAATAATCATCCCCTTTTGTAATGTCAATTACATTGCTTTTCTAATATCTTTTAAATTCATTTGAATATTCTCTTTGTTTCCAAATGTATTTATTTCAATAGTACCTACAACATCTACTTTATCCCCTAAAAGATACTGTTTTGACAATTCTCCCATATTAAATCCTATTGCATCTATAATATAATTGTCCTGTTTTAATGTTAATTTTAAATGTTTACCATCTGATAGTGCTCTTATGGAATCAATTTTTAAATTCTGTATTAAAAATATTGGCATTTTATTTGCTTCTCCAAATGGCTCTAGCAATTCCAGAGACTTTGCTTCTTCAATACTAATATCTTTTAAATTAATTCTTTTTTCTATGTTTATTATTGGCATTATATCGCTTATATTGCTTTCTTCTGCACATTTTTCTATTTCTGCTTTTAGTTTTTCAAAATTTTCTTTTTTTATAGATATTCCAATTGCCATAGAATGTCCACCAAATTTTTCTATATAATTGTTGCACTTGCTTAAAGCACTGTATAAATCAAATCCTGGTACACTTCTACCAGATCCTTTTCCCATGTCTCCCTCTAAACAAATTAAAATGCTAGGTTTATAATACATTTCTGTAACCTTAGATGAAACAATTCCTATTATTCCATGATGCCAATTTTCTTTTGCAAGTACTATGCATTTTTTCTCTTTGTCATTATTTTTTTCTATTTCTTGTATTACATCCTCAAATATTTGCTTTTCCGTGTTTTGCCTTTCTTGATTGAATTTTACTAAATTCTTTGCTATTTTTAGTGCTTCTTGTTTATCTTCTGTTAAAAATAACTTCAATGCCTCTTCTTGTGCACCCATTCTTCCACATGCATTTATTCTAGGAGCAACTCCAAAAGATATTGCATTAGAATCTATTTTTTTAAAATTTGCTATGTTAAGCAATGTTCGTAAACCAATATTTTTGGTCTGTTCTATTAGCTTAAGTCCTAATTTAGCTATTACTCTATTTTCATCCACCAATGGGACTATGTCTGATATTGTCCCTATACACACTAAATCTAAATATTTTAAATATTCTTTTTCATCTAAGTTCAACTTTATAGAAATTGCTTGTATTAATTTAAAAACAACTCCTACTCCTGCTAATTGATTAAATGGATATATATTGTCTTTTCTTTTAGCATCTATTACTGCTATAGCATTAGGAAGTTGTTCTGCCGGCTCATGATGATCTGTTATTATTGTTTCAATTCCCAGTGTATTTGCATATTCAACTTCTTCTAATCCAGATATTCCGCAATCAACAGTTACCATTAATTTGTATCCCATATTATATATTTTCAAAATAGCTTCTTTATTTAAACCATAACCTTCGTTTAATCTATTTGGTATGTATTCTCCGGTTTCTAATCCAATTTGATTTAAATATTTTTTTAGTACAGAAACACTTGTTATACCATCTGCATCATAATCTCCATATATCATTATTTTTTCTTTATTATTTACAGCTTTTATTATTCTATCTACGGCTATTTCCATATCTGGCAATAAAAATGGATCATAAAAATCTTTTCTAGTAGGATTTAAAAACACCTCTAATTCCTTTTCTTCTGTAATTCCTCTATTAACCAATATACTTGCTAATAAATTACTAATGTGTTTTTGTTCTACTAGCTCTTCAACCTTATTATCATCTATATTATAACATTCCCATTTTTTATTCATATATCTTCTCCATTCTATTGCAACATTTTATACCAATTATCATATAATGTCAATTTTATTACCTTATTAAATAACCTATTTGTAGCAGTATTTCGAAAATTACTATTTTGATAGTTATAGACATTAATAAGCTAAAATTTACAATAGCAACTCCTTTGTTGTTAATTTTTTTATAATTATTTCTGTCATTATTTTGCATAAACATTCCTTCCTCTCTATAAGATTAATTATATCATATATTTTATTTATTTTTTTCTTTTATGCAAGTATTCTATTTCAAATAATATATCATTTCTATACTTTTTCAATGAAAAATATACCTTATGAATTTATCATAAGGTATATTCTAAATAAATAATTATTTATTTTCTTCTACTGTTAAACCAGTAGGTAATTGATCTTTAAATTCTTGATAGTTTTCTGCTGCTTTAAATTCTTTTGAAACAATAATCTTACTATTTGTTGCATTAACAGTAATTTTAGAACGTGAATTATCAAATCCCCAATATGTTGATTCTTTTGTTGTGTCGTCTAAATATGCTCCTGCAAAATCAATAGTAACATTTTTTAGTGTTAAAGTAGAACCTGTAGCCCCTGTTGTCGTAATACGACCATATTTTAAACTAACATTTTCAAGTGTTGTATTTCCTTCTTTTGTACTTAAATAAATACTACCTGCATATTTTGTTGTATCCATAGGCTCAATTTTAATGTTTTTTAGAGTTGTATTTTTTCCTAGTATTTCAATAACCTTGTTTGGTTCTTTTTTACATTGAAAGTTGATACCATCAATTGTCGTGTTATTGCCAACTATTGTGACAAAGTTTTGATTAGCCCATGCCGTATTTGGTGTTTCAACTGTGCTTTTAATGGTAACATCCCCGATTCCTTTTAATGTTAAATTATTTGCGGTAACCAAAAAATAAAAACCTGTTTGATTTTCATATTGAGTTGTTTCATCACGATCAATACTATACGTTCCACTCTTAAGTGCTAATGCCTCACCATCTTTTTGATTTTGTAAAGCTGTTCTCAACTCAGTTGCATTGTTAATGATTTTATCTGCCACAAAGATAGTATAAGTAAATTCTTGACCTTCATGAGTTATTTTTACTTCTTGATTACCTGTTTTATTTTTATCATAACCTGAAATCATACTAGAAGTAACATCAACAAGATCTCCTTTTGATTCATCATCAAAAATAGTATTTACTTTTAATCCGCTTAACTCTGTTCCTTTTAATACAACTAACTGATGATTTGTAACTTCAATACCAGTTATTTTGTGTTTTTTACATCCTGTTCCAATACCAATTAAAGTAAATAAGCATACTGCACATAATAAAAATTTTTTCATAAATTTCCTCCTTTTTTATGTAACATTCCCTTTTATTACACCATATCATATATTAAAAATTATATACTATGCTTGTCAATCTCGCACATGCTATTGAGCATTACTCATATCCACATAAAAAGACGTACGGGTATCCACTTAATTTCCAGGATACTCTGTGGTTATATATACCATACTGCTGTTTCGTGTAACATTAATATAGTAGACTTTTCCTGCTTCACAGTTATATGACATATAGAAATCGTGGTCATTTCCTGTGCTGATATGCTCCTGCTTGTCATCATCATTAATTGTAAGCACTTCTCCATCTGCATCATAAAGATGTCCATATGGATTATTACTCGATCCAGAGCTTGAATAGATATAGTATGCTGCCGTCATCTTTGGAACAAATCTATAGTATGTTCCCACTGATGCATTTATAGAGGTTCTATCACCAATCTCCTCATAGTCTGTCTTAATATCTGCTACAACATATGAAGTCTTGCTGTTTATCGTTGCGGTTATAGTTCCGGCTAAAGCAACCCCGCGACCTGTAAGTCTGTAAGTACCAGGCGCCAGATAAACGTATGCACCAGCTCCAACGCTGTTGCCATCCTCGTCATACCATGTGCCGATATTCTCTATATTATATCCGTTATCCTTTGATCTAACGGATATCTTTTTTACATCCGACGAATAATTTCTTCCCGAAATGTTTCCGGTAAACCGCTGTGAATATATGTATGTTGTGTCCGAACCCGAATATATAGCTATATCATATGTCCCAGGAACAATATCTACAGAATACGATCCATCTCTTTTTACATCAGAATAACAGTAATATGTATACTCTGTGGATTTGTCCCTATTCGTAAATATAATATATGCATTTGACAATACTTCTCCTGCCACATCCCTGATATATCCCGATACTGTAATTCCCTGTGCAACATTTATCACACAGTCTACAGTTGTGCTGACTCCGGCATTATCGGAATCCGTTATCCTGACTTTTATATTATAAGTACCAGCCTTATTGATGTAACCCTCCAATTTACCATTACTATAAATATCAAGACCATAAGTATTGCCAACTATATCATAGATATAATTTCCTGAGCCACCAGCTACAGAATTTATATCAGCAGCTACATGCACAGCCGCTCCACTTTCACCACGAGTGCGATAATACCTTGGGCTGTAATAAGCTGATATCACGGAGCTGTTGTATACACACCATGTTACGATAGTTGTCATTGTATTACCATACTCATCAACTGCTGTAATTGTCGTGACTGATGTGCCAGACTTGGTTATTTTCCCTGTGAAAGTAATACAGTTGGAACGCATTCCACCTATTGTATACCTCATTCCAGCCGGAACGTCCTTTACAGAAACCTTGAGGTAGCCACTGCCAGATAAATTAACGTCTGTATTCACATTCGCATTCTGCTCAATTGCTCTGGCTTCATAATATGTCTTATTATACTTTCCGTCAGAATAATATGTCTCCACCTTACCGGTTCCTGTTCCTGTAAGTCCACTTACGTACACACATATTCTGTCCGAAGATGAAAGCCTGTTCTCCTTGTTTAACCTGATCGTGTATTTTTTATTGTCTCCTGTAGACACACTTTCAATCGGAATGCTCTTGTTGTATATGCCGCCATTTAATGTGGTCTTTACTTTAACAGCAAAATTTGATGCTGTCAGCTTCTGTGCAGATGACAATGTAACATTTATTGTCTGCCTGTTATCCACCTGCGCCGAAGCAATCTTCACAGCATTTAGAACTGTCAGCTTATATTTTACTGTCTTTTTTGTTCCGTCTGTAGTTGTTGCTGTAATCACTGTGGTTCCAGCGCCAACAGCCACAACGAGTCCGAATGAACTTACCATAGCGACCTTATCATTCGAAGACTTCCAGGTACACTTTTTGTTTGTTGCATCTGCCGGTGCAATGACTGGGTTTAACTGTTCTGTTTTTCCCACATACATCTTACCGCTGCCCTTTTTGAACTTTATAGAAGTTACATACGCCTTGACTGATACCTTACAACTTGCCTTCTTGCCGGAACCATCTGCAGCTACTGCTGTGATGACTGCTGAACCACCTCCGGCTGCTGTTATCCGTCCTCTGGAATTAACCTTAGCAACCTTTATATTGCTGCTCTTCCATACGACCTTCTTATTGCTTGCCTTGCTTGTTCCAACAGAAGCCTTTACCACAGCACTTTTTCCTTTTACCAGCGTCAGCTTGCTTTTAGTAAGCTTTACAATCGTGACAGGCTGTCCTGCAGTTACCGTAATAACCTTCTTTACCTTAGGATCAGCCTTCAGCGACATTGTAATCTTAGCTGTCCCATTTTTTACATTTCCTGCTTTGATCACTCCCGCAGTTGTCACGGTTGCTATCCTTCTGTTGCTGGTTACGAATTTCAGCTCTTTCGCCGCCACATTTGTCTTAAGAGCAAATGACTTTCCCGCCTTGAGCGTAAGTGTGCCGGCTGGCAGATTGCTCACAGTGATGCTCTTTACAACCGTGTTTTTTGCCGTAGCCGCCGTTGTAGCTGCCAGCGCAGTTCCCGGAACATTCATACCTGAAAATATCAGTGCAAATGCAAGAATGACCGCCACAGCCTTCATGATTTTTCTGTACCCTTTCATAACACTCCTCCTGATTTAATAAAAAATCCGCTATACTTCATAAAATCAGTATAGCGGACTTTATTTTATTAATCTACCATCAAATACTATCAATGAGTTTTTCGCTGTCATCACACATCCTGTATCCCACGCCCAGCTCATTGATGATAAAACTCTTCTTGCCCGGCTTCACTCCGAACTTCTTTCTTATATTCGCCATATTGACCTGAAGTCTCTTGGTGCTTCCCATGTCATTGTAGCCCCAGACCTCCTTGACTATAAAACTGTATGTAAGCATCTTGCCCGGATGTCTGGACAGAAGATCGACTATGTTGTACTCAGTCTGAGTCAGCTTGATCTCCTCATCCCCTATGAACACTCGTCTGGCCTCATAGTCTATGAGCAGATCCCCAGTCTGGAATTTCCCTGTCGGCAGTTCACTGTCATGTGCCTGGTAAAGCACTGTGCGGAGTGCAGATCTGACCCTGGCAACCAGCTCCTCCGAACCAAATGGTTTTGTAACATAATCATTTGCACCCAGATTGAGAGCCTCCACCTTATCCTTCTCATCAGATCTCGCCGAGAGAACTATGACCGGTGTAAAATCCGTCTTCCTTATCTCTGTGAGGAACGATATACCATCCTTATCCGGGAGTCCGAGATCAAGTATAACTATGTCAGGCCTATGAGACGCATACATCATAAGTCCACTCCCGCAGGATGTGGCTATGATCGTCTGATAACCATTTGCCTGCATCAGGGTATCCAGCAGGTTGTTGATATTTTGTTCATCTTCTATTATCAAGACTTTGTATTTGTTATTGCTCATCCGTAACCTCCTCTATCTTCAGTGTAAACCTGAATACTGCACCACCTTCCGCGGAATTGTATGCACTTATATCTCCTCCATGTGCTTTTATGATGGTCGCACATACCGACAGACCTATTCCGGCATTTCTTCTCGGCCTGCAGTCCGCGGACACCTCATCAGAGCTGTCCCCCAGAAGGCTTCCATCAAACAGGTGTTTCAACCTATCCTCCGGTATTCCATCGCCATCATCCTGTACCTCAAACACAACCCTGTCGCCATCGCATTTCACATTCAATGCCAGATTCTTCATTCCCTCTGCATGCTGTACTGCATTCTCAAGGATATTGATGATAACCTGCTCTATGAGAATTGCATCCATTGGTATGATGACCAGCTCATCGGGCAGATCGACTTCTACCTCCTGATCAGGATATCTCTTTGCAAATTTGATAAGCACCGAATCTATCAGCTCATCCAGGGCTATCGGGGTCTTTATGAGATTAATGTCTCCGTCTAGCCTCGTTACGGACAGCAGATTCTCAACCATACGATAAAGCCACTGGGAATCCTGTTGTATTCCCCTGAGCATCTTCTCCTTCTGCTCATCCGTAAATTCGCTGCCACTCTCTATAAGTGCCGAGCTGGCCCCGTAAATGGTGGTAAGCGGAGTTCGAAAATCATGCGACACTGCACGCAGCAGGTTCGCCCTCATTTTCTCCATCTCACTTTCTTTCTTGAGCATTTCCTGATGCTTTATCTTACTTGTAAAACCACAGGTGATAAACGCTATGGCTATCATGATTATCGCCGATGTGATATTTTCAGGTATCAGGAAATCTATCTTGAAATACGGAAATGTAAATGCAAAATTCACTATTATCACACTGACTACAGATGCCAGTATTCCATACACATATCCGTCAGTGAACACCGATATCAAAAATACCGAAAACACCATGACGGCCGGTATCAATATGTCTGTAGTAAATGTTGTCTTTATTATCAGACACAATCCAACCCCTATGGCTATCATCACCAGCATCAACAGCACATTTTTTATAATGTTCTTACATTTACACCCCTTATTTTTTTTGCTTTTTTGTATATTTATTTTTTTCATATGTATCAATCCCTTTTGGATTATTTTAAAGAAAGCGCCACCAGTACACCTTATGTCACAAACGACATAGATCTTACCAGCGGCGCCCGCTTTCACACATTCAAGTGAAGTATATCATGCCTATAGTTAAGATGCAGATAAAGAATATATCATAAGGAATCCACCCTTATGATATATTCTTCAGTGCTTCTTCAAGGGTGTGCCATCCGAGGACCGCACACTTTACTCTGGCCGGCATGTGCGCTATATCCTTGAGCGCTGATGCCTCCTCAAGCTGGTCTATCTCCTCGTCTGTAGCCTCTCCCTGTATCATCTTCAGAAAGAGCTGCCCAAGCTTCAAGGCCTCCTCCTTGGTCTTTCCTATGATCATTCCAAGCATTATATCTGCCGACGCCTGGGATATAGCACATCCGTCTCCCACGAATGATCCATCCTCGATGACTCCGTTCTCAACCTTCAGTTTAAGCCAGATGTCATCACCACAGTTGGGATTTACACCCTCCAGCACAACATTTGCTGCAGGAAGATCATATTTGAATTCAGGTCTCATATTGTGCTCTGTAAGGATCTCATTATAAAAATTCCTGTTTTGAATATTATTCTGCATATCCCATTCTCCTTCTCACATTTGCGACACTCTCCACAAATGCATCTACCTCTTCATCTGTATTGTAGAACATAAAACTTGCCCTTGTCGTGTTGTACACGCCAAGGTGTACAAGCAGTGGCTGTGCGCAGTGATGTCCAGCCCTCACATCTATTCCATCCGCAGCCATGATCTCGCTGACATCATGCGGATGTACATTGTCTATGGTGAACGCCACTATTCCGGTGTGGTTCTCCGGCTTATCTGAACCGATGACATGCACATGAGGAAGCTTTGCAAGTCCCTCCATGGCACGGGTCGTGAGCTCCAGCTCTCTCTTTTCTATATAGTCAAATCCAACCTCTTTGATGTAGCCTATAGCAGCCGCAAGTCCCGCAGCTCCTGCCGCATTGACTGTACCAGCCTCAAACTTGTGAGGCAATTCCGCATATACCGCGCCATCCCTTGAAACTGAATCTATCATCTCTCCACCTGACATGAATGGAGGCATGGCGTCAAGCAACTCCTGTCTTCCGTATAACA
>OHPB01001498.1_pt1 | contig 12064 bp, 10 predicted proteins | sample 1577621 | NCBI WGS metagenome assembly OHPB01 (sample SAMEA3879577, study PRJEB24766) | human gut metagenome | biome: human-associated habitat; feature: feces | place: USA | collected 1985/1987 | reverse complement strand
GAACACAGTGAACAATTTTGTGTCACTCGTAAAGAAAGGCTTCTATGACGGAGTAATCTTCCACCGCGTAATCAGCGGATTCATGATCCAGGGCGGAGATCCAGACGGAACAGGAATGGGTGGCCCGGGATACTCAATCAAAGGTGAGTTCGCGCAGAATGGTGTAGAGAACAACCTTGTACATGATGCAGGAGTTCTTTCCATGGCACGTGCAATGCATCCGGATTCAGCAGGAAGCCAGTTCTTTATCATGCACAAGAAAGCACCACATCTTGACGGAGCTTATGCTGCATTTGGTAAGATTACAGAAGGAATGGATGTAGTGAACAAGATTGCTGAGACAGCAACAGACTACAGCGACCGCCCGCTTGAGAAACAGGTAATGAAGAAAGTTACTGTTGAGACATTTGGAGAGGATTATCCGGAGCCGGAAACAGTATAGTTCATAAAAACTTTATACTTTTAACGAAATTATTAGCACTCTTTTGAAAGGAGTGCTAATTTTCTATTGACTTTTAAATTTTGCTGTACTAGAATGTCCATTAGGCAAGCAAATATACTATCGATATCAGCGAAAAAGCTGATTGACAGCCGATATTAAAAGAAACGTAACTGAGCAGTTACGGATAGATTATAAATAAAAAGGAGTGCAGTAAAATGGCAGTTAAAAAAGGTACTTTATCAATTGACAGCGAAAACATTTTTCCTATTATCAAGAAATGGGTTTATTCCGATCATGATATCTTTGTACGTGAACTCGTATCCAACGGATGTGATGCGATCACAAAGCTGAAAAAGCTGGATATGATGGGAGAATATGAACTTCCGGAAGGATACAAACCGAAGATCGAAGTAATTGTCAATCCAGAAGAGAAGACAATGAAGTTTATCGATAACGGACTTGGTATGACAGCAGAAGAAGTAGAGGAGTATATCACTCAGATCGCATTTTCAGGTGCGACACAGTTTCTTGAGAAATATAAAGACAAGACAACAGAAGATGATATGATCGGACACTTCGGTCTTGGATTCTACTCAGCATTCATGGTAGCTGACGAAGTTCAGATTGATACTCTTTCTTATAAAGAAGGTGCAAAACCGGTACACTGGGCAAGCGAAGGCGGCACTGAGTATGAGATGCAGGAAGGAAATAAGACAACAGTCGGAACAGAGATCACACTGTATCTGAATGAGGACAGCCTTGAGTTTGCAAATGAATACCGTGCAAGAGAAGTACTTGAGAGATATTGCTCTTTCATGCCGGTAGAGATCTTCCTCTCCAAGGCAAATGCAGAGCCGGAGTACGATACAATCGATGAGGCAGATGTTCTTGATACAGATACTGTAGTAGAGCATATCACAGAGGAACCAAAGGAAGGCGAAGAGGGCGAGCCGAAGCAGAAAGCGAAGATCGTAAGACGTCCGGTATCTATCAGTGATACACATCCGCTGTGGACAAAGAACCCAAGCGAGTGTACAAAGGATGACTATATTGATTTTTACCGCAAGGTGTTCATGGATTACAAAGAGCCACTGTTCTGGATTCACCTGAACATGGATTATCCATTTAACTTAAAGGGAATTCTGTACTTCCCGAAGATCAATACAGAGTATGATTCCATTGAAGGAAAGATTAAACTTTACAATAACCAGGTATTTATCGCAGATAATATTAAAGAAGTAATCCCAGAGTTCCTTATGGTACTTAAGGGAGTGATCGACTGTCCAGATCTGCCGTTGAACGTATCACGTAGTGCACTGCAGAACGACGGATTTGTAAATAAAGTTGCTGATTACATTTCCAAGAAGGTTGCTGACAAGTTGAACGGAATGTTCAAGACAGACCGTGAAAACTACGAGAAATATTGGGATGACATCAGTCCATTTATTAAGTTCGGCTGCCTGAAAGATGAGAAATTCGGCGAGAAAATGAAGAATTCTATGCTTTACAAGAATCTTGATCATAAATACATGACTCTCGAAGATATCATCAAAGAAGCCAAAGGCGAAGAAGCTGACGCAGCCAAGACAGAGGAAACTAAGGAAGAAGAAACAAAAACAGACGCAGAAGAGTCTAAGGACACAGATGCGAAGGAAGAAGAGAAGACAAGAATCTTCTATGTGACAGACGAAGTGCAGCAGAGCCAGTATATCAATATGTTCAAGGCCCAGGGGCAGGATGCGATTATTCTGACACATAACATTGATTCTGCATTTATCACATACCTTGAGCAGAAACATCAGGAAGTTCAGTTCTTGAGAATTGATGCAGATGTACATGATTCTCTGAAGGATGAAGTTGCAGAAGATGAGAAGGAAGAATTCCAGAAGACAACAGACAGCCTTGTTGAAATCTTCCGCAAAGAGCTTGGCAATGAGAAGCTTGATGTTAAAGTTGAAAAGCTCAAAGATGAGAATGTGGCATCTATGGCAGTTCTTTCTGAGGAAAACAGAAGAATGCAGGAGATGATGAAGATGTATGGTATGGGAGGCATGGATGCATCCATGTTCGGAAGCCAGGTAACACTGGTACTCAATGCTAACCATCCACTTGTTCAGTTCCTTGTAACGAACAAAGACAGCGAGAACGTGTCAATCATCTGCAAACAGCTGTATGATCTTGCAATGCTTGCTCATAAGCCGTTAAACCCGGAAGAGATGACAGCATTCGTTAAGAGAAGCAATGATATTATGATGCTTCTGACAAAATAATAAAGTAAAATGATGAGAAACATGTTCTATGAGTTTCTCATCATTGGCAGTAATAAGTTCAGCCGCTTCACGATTATTTGACCGTGAGGCGGCTGTTGTTATGTGCGCCTTGCGTCGCACGTCACTAAAGGATTTCAAAATTTACATCAATTCAAATTCAATCTCTTTTTTCAAAAAGAACTTCTTCACCATCTCATCCCATTCGCGTTCCAGGGTCTTATCCATTATAAAACTCTTGAAGGAAGTTCCGGTCACGCAGGTGAGATGAGTTCCATCGTAACGTATATTCAAATAGAGTCCCTGCACGTCGGCAGGATTAAGTCCCAGTTCTTTCTGTTCGATCAGACGGGAAATATTCTTTGAATTCAGGCTGAAGACAAAATGAAAACCGAGCGGTGTTTTCTTTCCCTTAATTAAGGAAAAACAAAATTCACGCAGATTTTTCCAAAGAGAATATTCCGGAATCTCTTCTTCGGAATCAAAGAAATCTTTCTGTATATACCCGTCAATCCGAAAGGTATTAAACGTAATAATCTCTCCTTCAATAAAAGAGAAATTGTCAAATGTCTCTTTTAACAGAAGGTGAGACATGAAGTTTTTTACATTTGTTAAAGTCAGTGAAATCATAGAAATCAGATACCTCCGCAGCTGTTTAAGTTCTTAATCGTCTACCTATCATTGTACTAAAAGGAATGGCGAGATACAAGCGCAGATTTGTTGACTTTTATTGCTAAAAAATGTACTATTAAAACAGTATGGGATTCTATACAGTATATAAAAAACAGAAAGAATATAGATATATGAAGAAAACAATAAAAAGAAAGCAAAAACTGGGAATCCGGATCGGGGTCGGATGTGCGCTGGTCATTACAGTGATACTCCTGGCAGTGCAGGGTGTTAGCAATCTGACAAAGAAGCCAGTCGACACCAGTGAAGGAATTGCATATATAAAAGGCAAAGAATCTGCAGATGCGAAGACGATAGAACAGAAGATCAAACAGGCAGAGAGACAGGATTTTATCGTGGATGGAAAAGATACGAGAAGTCTGAAAGAACGTTTTTCCGGAGTGGTTGTGATGGGCGATTCCATTGCGGCGAGCTTTACAGAGTATGATGTACTGAATACATCAAGTGTTGTTGCGAAAATTGGAATTCATTTCAGCGAACTGGATGATCAGATCGAGCAGGCAAAACAATTGGATCCGCAGATTATTTTTCTGGCATATGGGATGAATGATGTAACTAAGACAAACGGAGATGTAGACAAGTTTATCAAGGATTATTCAGATGTGATTAAGAAGATTCAGAAGGCTATGCCGGATGCGCACATTTTTGTGAATGCTGTTTTTCCGGTGCAGGAAAGTGCGGTAGAGAAGGAGCCGGCACTTGCAAATATCGCAGATTACAATGAAAAACTAGAAGCGATGTGTGAAAAGAAGCAGATCGGATACATTGATAATTCAGATATTATAGAAGATGAGTACTATGAAGAAGATGGAATTCATTTTAAGGCGAATTTCTATCCAATCTGGGCAGAAAAGATGGCGGAGGTGGCAACGCTATGACAGAGAAAAGACAGCGAATGATCTCTGCGATGAAATATATACTTTTAGTAATTATCGTGGGATATCTTGTGATATTGATGCTATATGCAAGTGGAAGTAAGCGGGCTTTTTCAGAAGTATCAAAGGCTCTGAGCAGTGTATTGGACAGTAAAGAACTTGTGCAGATGGATGACCAGATGCTCAAGAGAAATTATGGACTGAACAGTGCAGATTACAAGGGTGTTTTGTATTATTCTTCTCCGTCCAGTATTTCAGCAGCGGAAGTTCTGGTGATACAGGTGAAAAATGATGCACAGATAGAAAATGTGACAAATGCGATCGCACAGAGAAAAGCACAGAGAATAGAACAGGTGAAGCTTTTAGAGGACTCACAGGAAAGTATTCGTGGAAGATATATCTTTTTTGCAGTATCTCCGAAAGCTTCTGAATATCGCAGCGCATTTGACAAGAGTCTGTAGAAGGGGGAGCAGATGTTATTTAGTAGTATTACATTTTTGTTTTTATTTCTGCCGATCATGCTGGCAGTTTATTATATCGCACCATATCAATGGAAGAATCTCCTGCTGCTTGCAGGCAGTCTGATTTTCTATGCCTGGGGTGAACCGGTTTATATCATTCTGATGATACTCAGCATTTTGTTAAACTATTTTTGCGGAATGGATATTGAGAATAAGAGTGAGAATGAGGCGAAAGCAAAGCGGTCACTGGTCTTTGCAATAACAGTAAATATTGTGCTGCTTGTGTTCTTTAAATATTTTGGATTTTTGGTAGAAAGTACGAATACGTTGTTCGGAATCAGTATTCCATACAGGGAACTGGCATTACCGATTGGAATTTCTTTTTACACATTTCAGGAAATTTCCTATATTGTAGATGTATATCGAGGCAAGGTAAAGGCACAGCAGAGTCTGGTGAAGTATGCGCTGTATGTATCCATGTTTCCGCAGCTGGTTGCCGGACCAATCGTCTGTTATGGAGATATTGAGAAGCAGCTTACCGAAAGGAAAATCTCCGGAAGAAAGTTGGGACAGGGCGCGATGCTCTTTATTATTGGACTTTCGAAGAAAGCAGTGCTTGCAAATACGTTGGGAAAGATTTTTGAAGAAATCTCATCGACATCAGCAAGTAACCTGACAGTTCTGATGGCATGGCTTGGATGTATTACTTATGCATTCCAGATTTATTTTGATTTCAGCGGCTATTCAGATATGGCAATCGGACTTGGAAGAATGTTCGGTTTTGAGTTTAAGAAGAACTTTGATGTGCCGTATATTTCTAAAAGTATTACAGAATTCTGGCGCAGATGGCACATTTCTTTGAGCTCCTGGTTCCGTGAATATGTATATATTCCGCTTGGTGGAAATCATGTGACGATTTCAAGAAATATTGTAAACCTTTTGATTGTCTGGATGCTGACCGGAATGTGGCACGGAGCTGCATGGAATTTTATTGTATGGGGAATCTATTATGGAGTAGTTCTCGTACTGGAGAAATATGTCTGGGGGGCAATCGTGGATCGGTGGCCAAGTGTATTGCAGCATATTTATGCATTAGTACTGGTGTTGGTTGGCTGGGTGTTTTTCTTTAGTCCAAGCCTTGGAGCAGCACTTCGTTACCTCTTTGCAATGGTTGGCGGCGGAGCAGGATTTGCCGGTAAAGAAGTATTCTTTGTGATCCTGACACACTGGTTGTTCTACTTGTTAGCAGTAATTGGATCAACAACACTTGGATCAAGAATGCTCCGTGCAATCCTGAATGTGTCTGAGAATCATACAGTACGGATTGTAATCACACTGGTTGTTTTCTTTGGAATGCTGGCAATATCAGTTGCTTATCTGATCGCAGATACGTACAATCCGTTTTTGTACTTTAGATTCTAGAGAGTTATAGAAAACAGTGAATGACAACAATTAAGGTGAAAAGATGAAGAAAGATAGACAGAGAAAAGTACAGGAGAAATTGGTTGGTATTATATTTATTCTGACCTTGTTTCTATTCCTTATTATAAATGTTATTGTGCCTGACAGAGAAAAATCAGTGCAGGAGAACCGTATGCTTGCAACGAAGCCAAAGTTTCGCCTGAGCAGTCTGATAAGCGGAGATTATGATGAAAAGTTTGAAGCTTATATGGATGATCAGTTTGTTGGAAGAGACATGTGGAGAAAGCTGAAAGTTACGGTGGACCGGATTGGTGGAAGTCGTCTGGAAAACGGTGTCTATATCGGAACGAATGGGCAGCTTTTAGAACAGATTGAAGTTGCAGATGAGAATCATCTTGCCGCAAATATTAAGGCAATCAAATCATTTTCAGAGAGTCAGTCCAAGATTCCGGTTCGTATGATGCTTGTTCCGGATGCAGCAAATGTATTGAATCATTCCCTTCCGTCACTTGCGAAGCCGGAGGATCAGACACAGATGTTCAGTATGGTCCGTAAGGATCTTGGAGATAGTGTTGAGTGGATTGACGTTTCAACGGAATTGAATAAACATAAGACAGAGAAGATTTATTACAAAACAGATCATCACTGGACGACACTTGGTGCATTTTATGCATTTCAGGCGGCGGCACCATCCCTTGGGATTGAAGGAGATCTTTCTGGGAAATATGTTTCCTATGCAGTTTCAGACAGCTTTAACGGAATGCTGGCATCAAAAAGCGGAGTGAATCTTGGAGAGAAGGAACAGATTGATATTTATGTGCCGACAGAAGAAGATACAGACTTGATCGTGGATTACGTGGATGAAGGAAAGCGTTCCACATCCTTATATGATTCTTCTAAATTAAAGGAGAAAGATCAGTATACGGTATTTCTAGGAGGAAATTCATCCCTTCTTGATATCCGTACAGTTTCTACAAGCACAAAGCGTCTTCTTCTTGTGAAAGATTCCTTTGCAAATTCATTTATCCCGTTCCTGACGCCGTACTACAGAGAAATCGTAGTTGTGGATCCGAGATATTACAGCGGAACGATCAATGATCTTATGGATTCTTACAGAATCTCAGAGGTTCTGTTTTTATACAGCGGAAATACATTTTTCAAAGACAATAATATAAGTGGAGTGTTTGCAGTTGAGTAATCGAATCAAAGAAGAATTTTTACAGAAGAGTGAGCCGGTAAGGCTGAATAAATATTTGAGCGAGGCGGGCGTGTGTTCCAGAAGGGAGGCAGACCGCCTCATTGAGACTGGACGCGTGACAGTTGATGGACAGCGTGCGCAGACCGGTATGCGTATCGTGCCGGGACAGGTCGTGAAAGTTGGAAATAAAGTTGTCTCAAAACAGGATGAGATGATTGTGCTGGCGGTAAATAAACCGCGTGGAATCGTTTGTACAGAAGAACGCAGAGAGAGGGACAGCATTGTCCGTTTCCTGAATTATCCGGTGCGTGTGACTTATATCGGACGACTTGATAAGGATTCTCATGGACTTTTGTTGATGACGAATAATGGAGATATCATCAATAAAATGATGCGTGCAGCCAATAAACATGAGAAAGAATATAAAGTAACTGTTGATAAAGAGATTACGGAAGACTTCTTAAAGAAGATGGCAGCAGGAGTTCCGATTCTTGATACCGTAACACGTCCGTGTACAGTGAAAAAAATCGGTAAATATACATTTTCCATAATCCTGACTCAAGGGCTGAACCGTCAGATCCGCAGAATGTGTGAGGCTCTCGGATATGAAGTGAAGGATCTTTTACGCGTCCGCGTGATGAATATCACACTGGATGGATTGAAGGATGGACAGTACAGAAAACTAACAGATCAGGAATTGAACGAATTATATGATCAGCTGAAAGATTCTTCTGCATTGCCCGGTGGAAAATATCAGGAACAGTGGGCAGCAACACAAGATAATAGAACGAGACAGGGGAAAGGGAAGAAGCGATGATGGATGAGCAGAAAGAAATGAATCACATGCGAGAACTGGTGGAACTTCTGAACAGAGCGAGACGTTCTTATGAGCAGGAAAATACAGAGATCATGAGCAACTACGAGTATGACAAGCTCTATGATGAACTGCAGGAGTTGGAAGAGAAGCTTGGTACGAGAATGGCAAACAGTCCGACTGTAAATGTTGGATATGAAGTACTCAGTGAACTCCCGAAAGAACGTCATGAGCGTCCGATGCTTTCTCTGGACAAAACGAAAGATGTAGAAAGACTGAAGGAATTCCTAGGCGGACAAAAAGCATTAATCTCCTGGAAACTGGATGGACTTACTGTTGTTCTGACCTATCAGAACGGAGAACTTGTGAAGGCAGTCACCAGAGGAAACGGAGTGATCGGTGAGGTTATTACAAACAATGCGAAAGTATTTAAAAATGTACCGCTTAAGATTCCATATCAGGGAGAACTTGTACTGCGAGGAGAGGCAGTTATTTCCTATAAAGATTTCGAGAAGATCAATGAAGAGATTGAGGATGTAGATGCGAAATATAAGAATCCACGAAATCTTTGCAGCGGTTCTGTTCGTCAGCTGAATAATGAAATCACTGCAAAGAGAAATATAAGATTCTACGCATTTACACTCGTTCGTGCAGAAGGCGTGGACTTCCAGAATTCCAGAAAATATCAGATGCAGTGGCTTGAAAACCAGGGATTTGATGTTGTGGAGAACCATGAAGTGACAAGAGATACGATTGAAGAGGAAGTGGCATGGTTTGCCCGTGAGATTGAGCATAACGAAGTTCCATCGGACGGTCTTGTGCTTGTGTATGATGATATTGCTTACGGACAGTCACTTGGAACAACAGCGAAGTTCCCAAGAGATTCCTTTGCCTTCAAATGGGCAGATGAGATCCGCAACACAAAGCTGCTTGAGATTGAGTGGAGTCCGTCACGAACAGGTCTGATCAATCCGGTGGCGGTTTTTGAGCCGGTAGAGCTTGAAGGAACGACAGTCAGCCGTGCAAGCGTCCATAATATCAGCATCATGGAAGAACTTGAACTTGGTGTTGGAGATGAGATCCAGGTATACAAGGCGAACATGATTATTCCGCAGATTGCGGAGAATCTGACAAGAAGTGGAGTGAAAGATATTCCAAAAGTCTGTCCGGTCTGTGGTGGTGAGACGAAAATCTCTATGGAAAATGAGACAAAGACGCTGTATTGTACCAATCCGAAGTGTCAGGCAAAGCATGTGAAGTCATTTGCACTTTTTGTGAGCAGAGATGCGATGAATATTGAGGGCCTTTCGGAGGCGACACTGGAGAAATTCATTTTCCACGGTTATGTGAAAGACTTTACAGATCTCTTCCATCTTGATAACTACAGAGATGAGATCATGACAATGGATGGCTTTGGCGAAAAATCTTTCCTGAAACTGCAGAGCAGTATTGAAAAGGCAAGAAAGACAACACTTGCAAGACTGGTTTATGGTCTCGGAATCCCGGGAATCGGAAGTGCGAATGCTAAGGTAATCTGCCGGGCACTTGGAAATGATTCGCAACGCGTGCTTCAGGCAGAAGAGGCAGAACTGGTTGAGATCCAGGGTGTCGGAGCAGTTATGGCGAAGAGCTATGTAGATTATTTTAAAGAGGAAGAGCATCAGGAAATCTATAAGCGACTTCTTGACGAAGTGGAATTAGAAGAAGAGGAAGTAACAGAAGACAGCCAGAAATTCGCCGGAGTGAACTTTGTTATTACCGGAAGTGTTGAACATTTTGCAAATCGTGCAGAGGTAAAGGCTGAGATTGAAAAACGTGGCGGTAAGGTGACGGGAAGTGTCACATCAAAGACAAATTATTTGATCAACAATGACGTAAATTCCACATCTTCAAAAAATAAAAAGGCAAGAGATCTCGGAGTTCCGATTATTTCAGAAAAAGATTTTCTGGAAATGCTGTAGAGAAATTGTTGCCGGGAACAGGTACTTTGAATTGTAATATGAAATGACTGGGAGATGATAGCGTGAAGAAAAATAAATTCTATCCGTTGGGTGGAACCACGGTATTCCTTGTGGATCAATGGGCAAAGCACTATGTGGAAAAGAATCTCAAGATGGGTGAAAAGAGGAAACTGACAGAGAAACTGGAACTTCGACGTATTCATAATCCAGGAATCTGTCTGGGAGTATTTGCGAATAATCCAAAGAAAGTGAAAAAGCTTACAGAAGTAGGAACAGGTATTGTGACAGTGATACAGATGCTGACACTTCTAGGAAACAGCAATATTTTAAGAAAAACCGGAATCACACTTGCGGCAGCAGGTGCTTGGAGTAACTTGACGGACCGTTATCATAAAGAGAAGGTTGTTGATTACATCGGAGTTAAGACAGGAAAGGAAAAGTTGGATCAAGTAACATATAACCTGGGAGATTTTGCAATTGGAGCAGGTGGAGTTCTCTGGGTTCTTGGTTCTATGTTTAAGAAAGGAAAAGAATTATGATTCAGGATATACAGCCACATCAGTTTGATAACCAGTACAGACCATGCCCTCCGGATGCGCAGAGCTATGCATTGTATTACGAAGGACAAAGTGCACTGCTGAAGAAAAGGAAAGATGGAATTGAATTTCCAAGATTTCGTGATTTGGAACGGCTTAATGAAGAAATTTATGAAGAAGCAGTTTATCTGTTTACGATTGACGAGGAACGCTTTTATCTGGTACAGAATATTAGTCGTGAACGGTTGTCAGAGTTTACAATGGAGAATAAAGAATCTTTCCGTTATGCAGAACCGCAGTATCTTGCATTTGCCGGAATTACCGGTTATCAGTTGAACAACTGGTATCGTAATCGCAAGTTCTGTGGACGCTGTGGACATAAGATGAGACATGATGAAAAAGAACGTATGATGCGTTGCGATCATTGTGGCAATATGGAATTTCCAAAAATCTGCCCGGCAGTTATCATAGGAGTAACTGATGGTGACAAGATTCTCATGTCAAAATACGCCGGAAGAGCATATAAAAAATATGCACTTCTTGCAGGATTTACCGAGATTGGAGAAACAATCGAGGAGACTGTTCAGCGTGAAGTCATGGAAGAAGTCGGGCTGAAAGTTAAAAATATTCGTTACTATAAAAGTCAGCCGTGGTCTTTCAGTGATACGATCCTGATGGGGTTCTATTGCGACCTGGATGGAGAGGAAGAAATTACATTAGATCGGGAAGAACTGGCACTGGCAGAATGGTTCCGAAGGGATGAGATTCCGGTGGAGCCGAGCAGAGACAGTTTGACAAACGAGATGATCATCAAGTTCAAAAACGGTGAAGTGTAAAACTTTCTTATAAATGTGAATAAATCCAATGAGAAAACGGAAAGATGTGAATACCTCTGAGAAATTCATGTCTTTCCGTTTTGATATACTTGTTTAATTGCGTGACATTGCAGTAATAACAGTTAAGTTTCAGGACATGTGATTTTGATCACCTGCTCGATCATATGATGAAGCAGCTGAGCCTGGTTTGTGTCTGCTGCTTTGTAGTAAACTTCTTTCCCTTCTCTGCGGCTGGTAATCAGTCCGTAAGATTTCAGCTGGCGGAGATGGTGAGAAACTGCCGGACTACTCATGTCCATCATGGAAGAAATGTTGATCACACATTCTTCGCAGTGGCAGAGAAGCCAGAAAATGCGTACCCTGCTGTTATCTCCGAGGACCTTGAACAGGTCAGCTACAATCTGGAAGTCCTCCGTCTTTGCAATGTTATCTATAAGAAGTTTTGTATTCAAATGTTCACCATGATTATGTGGTAAAATATGGTCAGTCATAAACAATCTCCTTTAAAAATATTATTGTAACTGTTCAGAGCCAACCTCCAAAATGCTACGCATTTCGTCGG
>OHPB01001495.1_pt1 | contig 12096 bp, 10 predicted proteins | sample 1577621 | NCBI WGS metagenome assembly OHPB01 (sample SAMEA3879577, study PRJEB24766) | human gut metagenome | biome: human-associated habitat; feature: feces | place: USA | collected 1985/1987 | reverse complement strand
GGACATCACGACTGTGCCGGCCTCCGCCGCAACAATATCTGTTCCATAATCACAGCCTATATCAAGTCCCTGATGATATGTACTTGCTCCCGCTGTAGGAGCATCTCGGTAACCAAATTCATCCGTGATAACACCTCCGGTCGATACCGGCCACATGAATTTGCCCTTATATTTGGAGGTGTCGTATACCTTTCCATCTTTCGTATACGCACCCGTACCATTTGCATTTGCCTTGCCCATCTCCTGTCTGGATATCTCCGCGATACGTCTCTCGGCTTCCTCACGGGCCACAGTGAACTTGTTCATCAACGACTTCTGGGCTTCTATATCACCATCATATCTGGTGATCTCTTCCTGCTTCTGATCTATAATGGTCTGCAGTTCAGCCTCGTTACTCTCCAGATCCGTCTTGACCGACTCCACCTGTCTGAGGTCAGATTCAAGCTGCGCCTCATAATTTGCTATATCTGTCTTGGTCTTGATCAGCTTTGCAAGCTGCCTCTGATCGTATTCCGATATCTGGTCTATATACTCTGATTTGTTCAGGAGATCGCTGAATGATATGGATTTGAGCAGGGCATCGACATATTCCGTCTCCCCCTCCTCATACAGATACTGTATTCTCTGCTTCATCGCCTCATACTGCTCATCCTCTGCCTTCTGAGCTTCATCCAGACTTTTCTGAGTTGTGTCTATCTCCGTCTGGAGCTCGTCTGTCTGCTCCTGCAGGCTCGTTATCTGAGTCTGGACGGATGTCATCTTGGCATCCAGATCCGCAACGTCCTGAACGATCTTGTTCTGCTGTTCCTCCAGAGAATCCAGAACGTCCTTGGCATTCTTCTCGTTTTCACTGGCATCATCCTTCTGACGCTCAGCCTCTTCCTTCGTCATGGCATATGCCATATTTCCCCCGGTCTGAGACGCAGCCATGCCCCCCATGACTACACATCCCGCAACAAGCAATGCCATCCTTCTGATATTCCCTTTTACATTGACTTTCTTTTTCATAATCTACTACTCCTTGTTATCCCCATCTAACAATTAACTAGTATATCTTATGTCGTCGTGCGTGAGCGCGATGACCTGCGCACGCATCAGCGTGCTTCATTATATTATATCGCCTGCCGGCTCAATGAGGGCATTCGCATTATGACGTCTTGCGCAAGCGCATCCGTCGCAATGCTCATTATATCATACTCTCAAATGCTTCCTCGTGGTAAGGATACTTCCTACCAGTCCAACACCGATACCAAGCACAAGTCCAACCGGTATCATGGTCTTGAACAGGTCATGCTGGCTCACAAATGCAAACAGCGTTGTGACAACCTTAAATCTTCCGGCAACATATGTCAGTATCTTATCATACATGTAGTACAGAAGGACCAGAGGTATAGCCGAACCGACCGCACCTATGATCACGCCCTCTATGATGAACGGCGCCCGTACAAATACATTTGTCGCACCGATCAGCTTCATGATCCCTATCTCTTCCTTTCGCACTGTGATACCTATGGTGATCGTGTTACTTATAAGGAATATAGATACCAGCATCAGTATCACAACTATTCCTATGGATGCATATCCCACAAGGGATGACAGTGTCGTGATGCTGTCCGCAGTCACGTCAGAACTCTTTACCTTTCTGACTCCTGAAAGGCCCTGGGCAAATGCCACGAACTCCGGCTGTCTGGCCACATCCTTGAGCGTAACCTCATATGAGGCCGAATTCTTAAGTGGATTGTCCTCGCCAAATGCATTCTTTGCCGCCTGTGGATCATCGTAGTTCTGATCTGCAAACTTGTCCCATGCCTCATCGGCTGAGATGAAATCCATCGTCTCAACATAATCGACCGTTCTTATCTGTTCACCTATGAGCTGTATGGTCTCATCTGACGCATCCTCGTCGAAGAATACAGATATGGTGACTGTCTTCTCAAGCTCCTGCATACCTGACTGGAAGTTTACAACCACCGCATATATGATTCCGAAAAGGAACAGACATGATATGATGGTTCCCAGTGATGCAAGTGAGAACAGTATGTTTCTTCTTATATTCGCAAAGCCCTGTCTGAGGACATAGAAAAATGTACTAATCTTCATCTATGTAGCCTCCTTCCTTCTCATCACTGATTATAACGCCCTTCTTCAGGGTGATAACTCTCTTCTTCATCTCATTGACGATATCCTTATTGTGGGTTACCACGACAACTGTGGTTCCTCTCTTGTTGATATCCTCAAGGAGGTTCATGATATCCAATGAGTTCTTAGGATCGAGATTTCCTGTAGGCTCATCCGCCAGTATGATGTCAGGATTGTTGACCAGTGCTCTCGCCATGGCAACTCTCTGCTGCTCACCACCTGAGAGCTCCTTCGGGTATGATTTGTATTTGTCTGCAAGTCCAACCAGCGTCAGCATGGCCGGAACTCGTCTTCTGATATATCTCGCCGGGGTCTGGATGACTCTCTGTGCAAATGCGACATTCTCGTATATAGTCCTGTCCTTGAGAAGTCTGAAGTTCTGGAACACAACCCCTATCCTTCTTCTGACCTTCGGTATATCCTTCCTCTTGATCTTGCCGTAGTCGTATCCGGCAACTGTGATATTGCCCTCCGTAGGATCGAGCTCCTTGAGCAGAAGCCTGAACAGAGTGGTCTTGCCCGAACCACTGCTTCCAACGATAAATACGAACTCGCCTTTCTCTATATTAATATTGACATTCTTGAGTGCCTGATTGCCCCCAGGATATGTCATACTCACGTTCTCTAATTCAATCATAATATCTGTAGTCTCCTTCGACCTGTATCTTTATTTTTCTCCCCTTTACTCAATCCAAGCAGAATTGTAACAATTCTGTAACATTTTGTCAAGTGCTGACATATATTACATATCTTAAGTTTATTTTGGAAATTTCACTATTCAAATTGACCTTAGTGTAAATAAACTTTATAATATTTAACTAAGAAAAAATATGGGAGGATTATTACTTATGGATAATCAAAAAGAAGCCATTCGTGATGCACGTAAGCTTGGAATTCCAAAGATGCTTTTACTTGGATTCCAGCATATGTTTGCCATGTTTGGTGCAACAATTCTTGTTCCGCTTCTCGTAAACGGATACTTCGAGGGTCAGGGACTCTCAATTCAGGTAACTCTTGTATGTGCCGGTCTTGGAACACTGTTCTTCCACTTATGCACAAAGCTTAAGGTACCTGCTTTCCTCGGTTCTTCATTTGCATTTCTTGGAGGTTTCTCCACAGTTGCAAACCTTAAAACAGGCATATTCAAGGACATGACAATGGGTGAAAAGCTTCCTTACGCATGTGGCGGTATTGTGGTTGCAGGACTTCTGTATCTGATACTCGCACTTATCGTAAAGCTTGTCGGTGTGAAGCGTGTCATGAGATTCCTTCCACCTGTTGTTACCGGGCCTATCATCATCTGCATCGGTCTGAGCCTTGCACCTTCAGCTATCTCAAATGCATCCAGCAACTGGCTGCTTGCATTTATCGCACTGGCTGTTGTCATCGTTTTCAACATCTGGGGCAAGGGAATGTTCAAGATCATTCCTATACTTATGGGTGTTCTCATCTCATATGCAGTGGCACTCATCCTTCATTTGTGCGGTGTGACAAATCCTGGTGGAACTGCTATTCTGGACTTCTCAACAGTTTCAGATGCAAGTGCACTCGGACTTCCACCTTTCCAGATCTGTAAATTCGACATCACTGCTATACTCGTTATGGCTCCTATCGCCATCGCTTCCATGATGGAGCACATCGGTGATATCTGTGCCATATCAGCAACTGTAGATCAGAATTTCCTTGAGGATCCGGGTCTTCACAGAACACTTATCGGTGACGGTCTTGCAACATCACTGTCAGCTCTCTTCGGCGGTCCTGCAAATACGACTTACGGAGAGAACACAGGAGTTCTCGAGCTCAGCCGTGTACACGATCCAAGAGTTATCAGACTTGCTGCTTTATTTGCAGTCATCCTCGGTTTCATACCTAAGGTTGCTGCAGTCATCAGCTCTATGCCACTTGCCATCATCGGCGGTATAAGCTTCATCCTCTACGGAATGATCTCAGCCATCGGTGTAAGAAATGTGGTTGAGAACCACGTAGACTTCACGAAGTCAAGAAACCTGATCATCGCAGCCGTTATCATGGTATGTGGACTTGGTTTCTCAAATGGCCTTACATTCACGATCGGAGGCACAACTATCACTCTTACAGGACTTGCCCTCGCAGCTATATTCGGCATCCTGCTGAACGCTATACTGCCTGGTAACGACTATACATTTGGTGAGAACACCAAGGGTGATGTAAGCCGCGGACTTGGAATGAATCCACAGAACTCTGACATTGAGGCATAATAATTATCTGTATATTATTTATTAGGAGGTTACACAATATGACAGATTACACAGTTATGACACATCCACTTATTCAGCATAAGATTTCAAAGCTCAGAGATAAGAACACCGGAACTGCCGAATTCCGTGCACTTGTTGAAGAGATCGCCATGCTCATGGGATATGAGGCTCTGAAAGATCTTCCTACCGAGGATGTATGTATAGAGACTCCTATCGAGGAATGCATGACTCCGGTCATCGCAGGAAGAAATCTTGCGATCGTACCTATTCTCCGTGCAGGACTTGGAATGGTCAGTGGACTTCAGGCTCTGGTTCCTACAGCCAAGATCGGACACATCGGTCTGTACAGAGACGAGGAGACTCATGAACCTCACGAGTACTACTGCAAGCTCCCTGATCCTATCGATGAGAGACTTATAGTTGTCACGGATCCTATGCTTGCAACCGGAGGATCAGCTGTTGCTGCCGTTGATTTCATCAAGCAGCACGGCGGTAAGCATATCAAGTTCATGTCGATCATCGCTGCACCGCAGGGAATTGAGAGACTTCTCAAGGCTCATCCTGACATCCAGCTCTACGTTGGTCATGTTGACCGCGAGCTGAACGAGAACGCTTACATCTGCCCAGGACTTGGCGATGCCGGCGACAGAATCTTCGGAACAAAGTAAAATCTTTCAGACATGCTATTTATACCAGCAAAGACATGCCGCAGCCCAGCACATATACTGGGCTGCGGCATGTCTTCTCTTCCCAACATTTTCATACTTCTAACATTTTTATTAAGAATTCTTTTTCGATATCCATTTGCAGGCCTTTCATGTTATCATATAGAGACTGGAGGTCTTTTTTATGGAATCACAGAAGAGATATACGAAAAAACAGAGAACACTGGACATTATCGAGAGGCTGAAGAAGGAATATCCTGACACAGTATGCACCCTCGATACTTCACACGCATGGTAGCTTCTTGTCAGTGTCCGCCTGGCGGCGCAGTGCACTGATGCAAGGGTGAATGTGGTAGTCCAGGATTTATTTGCCAAATATCCGGGAGTAAAAGAACTGGCTGCTGCCGATGTCAGTGACATCGAGGCCATTGTGAGACCTTGCGGACTGGGGAAGGCCAGAGATATTAGTGCATGTATGAATATGCTTGTTGATTCCTATGATTGCCAGGTTCCTGACAGTCTAGATGAGCTGCTTAAGCTCCCCGGCGTAGGCCGCAAGAGCGCAAACCTCATCATGGGTGATATCTACGGCAAACCTGCCATTGTAACAGATACCCACTGTATACGCCTTGTCAACCGAATGGGACTGGTTGACGGGATAAAAGATCCGAAGAAGGTTGAGATGGAGCTGTGGAAGCTTGTACCTCCAGATGAGAGCAATGACTTCTGTCACAGGCTGGTGGATCACGGCAGATCCGTGTGCACAGCCAGAACGAAGCCACATTGCGACGCATGTTGTCTAAGCGACATATGCAAAAAGATCATCTGATTTATCATACAAACGGAAAGGAGTTACTTATATGGAGTATATGGAGAATCTGACAGAATACGTGGAGAAGCAGGCTTCTCTCTGTCAGCAGCATGATGTGATAGACAAAGAGCTCTATGCCAGATACGGAGTAAAAAGAGGACTGCGTGATGAGAATGGACAGGGAGTTCTGACCGGTCTTACCAATATATCACAGATCATAGCATTTAAGGATGTGGATGGCCAGAAGGTTCCGTGTGACGGACAGTTATTGTACAGAGGATATGATGTACAGGATCTCGTAAAAGGCGGCAAAGGAAAACGCCATATATTTGAGGAAGCTGCTTATCTTCTTCTCTTCGGAGAACTGCCTACCGAGGCTCAGCTCTCAGAATTCAGCAGTGTCATCGCCGAGTCCATGAACCTGCCGACCAACTTTACCCGTGATGTCATCATGAAAGCACCTAGTGTGGATATAATGAACTCCATGACAAGAAGTGTGCTGACTCTGGCTTCATACGATAATCAGGCTACCAACCTGGATATAGACAATGTTCTCAGACAGTGTATCGGTCTCATCGGAACATTTCCTATGATGGCTGTGTATGGTTATCACGCATACAACCATTATGAGAACGACGGAAGTATGTACATTCACAGACCTGACAAGGATGCTTCCGTGGCTGAAAACATCCTCAGGATGCTCAGGCCTGACATGAAGTATACCGAGCTTGAGGCAAGAGTTCTTGACATAGCACTTCTGCTTCACATGGAGCACGGCGGTGGTAACAATTCCACATTCACCACAAGAGTTGTAACGTCATCCGGCTCTGACACATACTCTGCCATTGCCGCCGCCCTTTCATCCCTCAAGGGAAGGAAGCATGGTGGTGCCAACCTGCAGGTTATGAACATGATGGACGATATCAAGGAGCACATAAAGGATTACCATGACGAAGAGGCCATAGAGGCATATCTGGATAAGCTGCTGAACAAGCAAGCCTACGACCACAAAGGACTCATCTATGGTATGGGCCATGCCGTTTACTCACTGTCAGACCCAAGAGAAAAAGTATTCAAGTCATTTGTCGAACAGCTTGCCGCTGCCAAGGGCAGGGACGAGGATATGACTCTGTACAACAACATTGAGAAGATCGCGCCAAAGCTCATCGCCAAGGAACGCAAGATATACAAAGGTGTCAGCCCTAACGTAGACTTCTACAGCGGATTCGTGTATGAGATGCTCGGAATTCCTAGAGAGCTCTACACACCGCTCTTTGCAGTGGCACGTATAGTTGGATGGAGCGCTCACAGAATCGAGGAGCTTGTCACCACGGACAAGATCATCAGACCGGCATATAAGAGTCTGGTTAAGTATAGAGAATATGTAGACAGAGACGCCAGATAGTCAATGTGTTTTCAATAACCTTAAAGCCCTGTCAGACTTAACATTCATATGTATCCATAATATGAGACCCATATGAATGTTAAGTCTGACAGGGCTTTATGTTTTTCCTGTTTCTAGTTTGTATCCCACTTCAATTCAGATCCCAATTAAAATATCCAGGATACATATCACTGACAATTATTTGATCTTCTCAATGAAATCGAGAAGATCATACTTGGATATAGCTCCGACACTCCTCGATGCCTCAACACCATTCTTGTACAGTATCAATGTCGGAACACTGAACACCTTATTGGCAGCCGCAAGTCCGGGATTCTCATCCACGTCCACACTGAAGAAATCCACTTCACCATTCAGTTCATCTGCAACCGTGTGAAATACCGGTGCCATCATCTTGCATGGTCCGCACCATGTTGCTGAGAAATCCGCAACCGCCACACCGCATGCCTTTATATCTTCAAAATTATCGCCTTTTACCGTTTTTACCATACTGATCATCCTCCATTCTATTGTGATGAACACACGCATCACGCTGTGCTCCACACACATCTGTATATTTTCATTTCATAAACATTCCAGATAATATCTGCTAATATTCTGCCCTTATGTTCAGCTATCTACTCATGTTTTATACGTACATTTTGTCATATCCTGTCGGCCTGGTCAACAATTCTTACAGATTATTTTTATTATTTAAAATCATCTTTTAACTACAAAACTGCCCTCCTCACTAATGTTCCGGAATCCCGGGTACTCATCACAGTGAAGAGGGCAGCTTTATTTTATATTCTATATGATTCTACGCTTCGATCATCAATATAATTCTATGCTCCGATCATCAATCCAGCAGCTTCTTCATACTGTCAAGACTTATGAGAAGCGTCGATGAATTGTGAAGCAGTGCTGATGTGGTTGGCTGGATAACTCCCATCACGCCCAGGATGATAAGTCCTGTGTTGATGGTCACTATCTTGCGATAGTTCCTGTTGATCCTGCTCATCAGCTTATTACTGAGTTCCTTAAGTGTTACGAGCTCGTACAGATTGTCCGCACTGACAGTTATATCTGCGATCTCTCTGGCAATCTCCGCGCCATCACTTACGGCAATTCCAGCATCGGATGCCGACAGTGCAGGTGAGTCATTGATTCCATCTCCCACCATGGCAACCTTGCCCTGCTCCTTTAAGGCGCGGATGACACTTTCTTTTCCGTCGGGAAGAACTCCGGCGATGACCTCGTCAACTCCGGCCTGGGCGCCTATGGCATTTGCAGTTCTCTGGTTGTCACCGGTCAGCATGACGACTCGAATTCCCATGTTCTGCAGTTCACGGACAGCCTGCGGGCTGTCTTCTTTGATTACATCTGCCACGGCAATGATGCCCAGAAGAGACTGATCTTTGGCAAAAAACAAAGGAGTTTTTCCGTTTTCGGCCAATGCCTCTGACTGGCGGCGCACAGAATCAGGAACAGTCGCTTTCCCGGAGATAAAGCTGTAGTTTCCTCCATACAGCAGGGAGCCGTCCAGGCGGGCTGTCAGTCCGTTTCCGGGAAGAGCCTGAAAATCAGAAACCTCCTGAGGAAGCTGATTGTTTTCCTTTGCTTTTTCCATAATGGCTCTTGCCAGGGGATGCTCGCTCTTTGCTTCCAGAGCAATAGCAAGACGAAGCAGCTCTTCTTCACTGGTTTTGCCGGCCGGAAGAATATCCGTTACCTTTGGCTCGCCGTTTGTAATGGTTCCTGTTTTATCCAGGGCAACAATCTGCACCTTTCCTGCCTCCTCCAGAGACACGGCGGTTTTAAACATGATTCCGTTTTTAGCCCCCATTCCGTTTCCTACCATAATAGCGACAGGGGTTGCCAGACCCAGGGCGCAGGGACAGCTGATTACCAGTACGGATATTCCCCTTGCCAGGGCAAAGCCGATGCTTTCTCCGGCCAGCAGCCATACGATCATAGTGACAATGGAAATTCCGATAACAGCAGGAACAAAGATACCGGATACCCGGTCAGCCACCTTGGCAATGGGGGCCTTTGTTGCAGCCGCATCGCTGACCATCTGAATGATCTGAGAAAGAGTGGTATCCTCTCCTACCCGGGTTGCCTGACAGCGAATAAATCCGGACTGATTCAGTGTGGCTGCAGAAACCTTATCTCCGGCGGCCTTGTCTACAGGAATACTTTCTCCTGTCAGAGCAGATTCATTCACTGCGCTGTTTCCTTCCAGAACGATTCCGTCTACAGGAATATTTTCTCCGGGACGAACCACAAAAATATCCCCCTGAACAACCTGGTCAATGGAAACCTGAACCTCTTCTCCGTTCCGGATCACTGCAGCAGTTTTCGGTGCCAGCTTCATCAGGCTTTTTAATGCGTCTGTCGTGCGGCCCTTTGAGCGTGCTTCCAGCATTTTCCCGACTGTGATCAAGGTAAGAATCATAGCTGCTGATTCAAAATAAAACTCATGCATATAGGACATTACTCCGGCCATATCTCCCCGCATCTGCGCATCTGTCATGGCAAACAGGGCGTATGTGCTGTAGACGAAGGCAGCCGTAGATCCCAATGCTACCAGAGTATCCATATTCGGGGCTTTGTGCCAGAGGCTTTTAAAACCGCTGATGAAAAATTTCTGGTTAATAACCATAACAATCGCTGTCAGGATCAGCTGCAGCAGGCCCATAGCGACATGATTGTCCTGAAAGAAGGAAGGAACCGGCCATCCCCACATCATAGCGCCCATAGAAAAATACATCAGCACAATTAAAAATCCAAGAGAGGAAAAGAGGCGCTTTTTCAGAATCGGCGTTTCATGATCCTTCAGCATTTCCTCAGCCTCGGATGCTGCGTACCCTCCCGGGGTATGGGAAGAGGATTCCTTTTTTTCCTGTCCCTTCCGGGAAGCGCCGTATCCGGCTTCTTCTACAGCGGCAATTACAGCCTCCGGGGAGACATCGCCTTCTACGCCCATAGAGTTTGTCAGCAGGCTGACAGAGCAGGAAGTAACGCCCGGAACCCTGGATACTGCTTTTTCTACCCGTGTGCTGCAGGCGGCGCAGCTCATTCCGGTTACTCGATATTGATCCATATAGAAAATTCCCTCCTTTACTGGAAAAATGGATGTCGGAAGCGGGTGCCTTTATTTCATCAGCTTCTGCAGAACACCCACCAGCTCGTCAATGGTTTCATCCTTCCCCTCCCGGATATCCCGGGCTACGCAGGTACGGATATGGTTGCCCAGAAGAACCTTGTTAAAGCTGTTCAGAGCTGCATTTGCAGCGGCAACCTGTATGAGAATATCAGGACAATAGCAGTTTTTTTCTACCATTCCCTTGATTCCGCGAATCTGTCCTTCGATCCGGTTCAAGCGGTTGATCAGGTCTTTATATTCTTTTTCCGATCGTTCTTTTGTTTTGTGGCAAAAGCACTGTTCTTCCATTGCAAGTCCACCTTTCCTGGTTTTATCTGATATGTCTCTGTTTTCAGGGACTGCAGGAACCTGAAAACATATACCCCCATGGGGTATATTTATTATAAAAAAGAGAAGAAGGATTGTCAACCCCTCTTCTTCTTTTTTTCTGATACAGGAAGCTGTCTCCCGTAATATTTTTCTGCATCTGAATGGGCGAAGCTAGAAATCAAACAGAGAAAGCTGATTGCTTTCCGGCAGATCTCCGAGAATTCCCATATCAGACATTAAATCACAGATGGTTTTGCTGACCTTGGAGCGGTTTCTGAAATCCTCCTTTGAAAGGAAGGGGCCGTCCATGGCTGCGTAAACAACACCCTCTGCAGCAGAAAGACCAAGTCCGGCAATACTGCTTAAAGAAGGCATGAGCTTGCCGTCAATAATCTGAAACCGGTCTGCCTGGGCACGGTAAATATCAATCGGCATAAAATCATAGCCCCGGGCATACATTTCCTGAACAATTCTCATATCACGAAGGGTATCCTGCTCTGCCTTGGATAAAGAATCAGACCGCTTTTTGAAATCTGCCAGATGATACTCCAGTTTTTCACGTCCCTGGCACATCAGCTCATAGGAAAAGCCGTTTGCACGGATGCTGAAAAAAGCGGCATAATAAGCCAGAGGATAAAATACCTTACAGAATGCCACACGCCAGGCCATCATAACATAAGCCGCTGCATGAGCCTTCGGGAACATGTATTTAATTTTCAGGCAGGAATCAATGTACCACTGGGGCACGTTGTGAGCCTTCATTTCTTCAATCCACTCCGGCTTTAATCCCTTGCCCTTTCGAACGCTTTCCATAATAGTAAAGGAAAGACCTTCCTCCAGCCCCATCTGAATCAGATAAACCATAATGTCGTCACGGCAGCAGATGGCTGTCTGAATCGTTGCCTGGCCGCTGAGAATCAAATCCTTGGCATTGCCCAGCCACACATCGGTTCCGTGGGCCAGTCCGGCAATACGAACCAGATCGGAGAAATATTTCGGCTTGGCATCGAGAAGCATCTGCATAGCAAAATCGGTTCCAAACTCAGGAATTCCCAGGGCGCCCAGCTTGCAGCCGCCGATATCATCCGGGGTAATGCCCAGGGCAGAGGTATTCTGGAACAGAGACATTACCTCCGGAGAATCCAGAGGAATATCATTTACCGGATCCAGACCGGTTAAATCCTGAAGCATTCGAATCATGGTGGGATCCTGATGTCCTAAAATATCCAGCTTCAGCAGGTTATGGTCAATGGAATGGTAATCAAAATGGGTGGTTACGGTGGAGGTGGTCATATCATTGGCCGGCCTCTGAACCGGGGTAAAGGAATAGATTTCCTCGCCCAGGGGAAGTACGATAATACCGCCCGGGTGCTGTCCCGTGG
>OHPB01001482.1_pt1 | contig 12158 bp, 9 predicted proteins | sample 1577621 | NCBI WGS metagenome assembly OHPB01 (sample SAMEA3879577, study PRJEB24766) | human gut metagenome | biome: human-associated habitat; feature: feces | place: USA | collected 1985/1987 | reverse complement strand
TGGAAAATCTAAGAATAATCAGAGAAAAAAGACACAAAAATCAATTAAATGTAGCTTTAGCAGTTGGAGTAACTCAAGAATCAATAAGTATGTATGAATCTGGAGTAAGTTATCCAAGTGCCATAGTATTAATAAAGTTAGCAAAATATTTAGAAACAAGTACAGATTATCTATTAGGATTAACAGATGATGATACACCAATAAAATATATGAATAGAAATTTAACTAATAAAGAAAAAGAATTATTAGAAAGATTTATTTATCTAGCAACTGAAGATCAACTAAAATTAATAGGATATGCTGATTCTTTAAATAACAAAGTTACAAATTAAAACAAGTTCTTATATTTATTTAGAACTTGTTTTTTCTATGTCCACAATTGATTTAGGATAAGGTTTTCTTTCATCAGTAAGGTATAATAAATAATCAATTGAAGTATTATAAAATTTAGCTAATTTTTTAAGTACATCGGTAGGTATATCATTTTGTATTATATTTTTATCTTCACGGAGTTCTTTTAATCTATTCATATTTTTTTACCTCACAAAAAAGATATCATATTCCAAAATGGTTTATTGACTTTTAAGACAAAATGGCTTAAACTATTGATTAGTATAATAAGAGGCGGTTTCTATGAAGAACAAAAAAACAATAATATTAAGTGTAATAGCTATTATTACATTGCTTATATTAATAATCGGAGCAACATATGCATACTTTCAAGCAAGTGGTGGAACTGGTACAAATACAGATGTAAGAGTAACAACATATACAACAGATGTATTTAATTTTGAAGTAGGAAATGATATATCAATATATGCTGATGCAACATCATTTGCTAGTGGTAAAGGAAATGCCGTTGGTAGTACTTTTGCAAAAGCAATATTAACAGCAAATAATAAAACAAATACTGTAACAGAACATTATTATTTGTATTTAAATATATCAAATAATACATTTATATATACTCAAAATGAAAGTACACCAGAATTGCTTTTAACAATAACAGATGCAAATGGAAATGCTGTATCAGATATAACAAGTCTAGCATATAAGACAGTAACGGATGGTAAGGGAGCAAGTATATCAGGTTATGATATAACAAATAAAAGTGGAGTAATTACATTATTTGATAATAGAGAAATAACAGCATCACCAGCAAAAACAGAACAATGGAATATAACAGTAACATTTGTAAATTATGATAAAGATCAAAGTAAAAATACAGGAAAAAGTTTTAGTGCTAAGTTAATGATACAAAAAGAAGAATATAAACAAGCATTAGCAGAATATGTAAAATCACAATACACAGGAACACAAGGGGAAAATTCACTATACTATCATAATTCAAGTTTAGCAAATGGAGCTGGAGATAATTCATATAGATATGCCGGAGCAAGTGCTAGCGTAAATAATTATATTTGCTTAGGTTCAGATGAAGCAACATGTCCAGATGCAAACTTGTTTAGAATAATAGGCGTATTTGGAGACAAAACAAAAGTAATAAGAACAAAATCAGTTGGAAACAAACAATGGCATTCATCACAAGTTAACACCTGGTCAAGTTCAAGTTTAAATACATATTTAAATGGAGGATATTTAACAAGTTTAGGAACATTAAAGAATAAAATAGCAACAACAACGTGGAAAGTTGGAGGAGGTTCATGGTCTAGTATAGGAACTTCAGTACCTAAAACAGCATATAAAAATGAAGTAGGAAGTAGTTCATCAATAACAACAGTAAATAAAAAAATAGGATTAATGTATGTATCAGATTATTATTATAGTGCAAGTCCAAGTGCATGGACACTAGTTGGATATAATGAAAGTGATGCAACAAAAGATTATAGAGCAGCAAAAACAACAAATTGGTTATTTTTAGGTCATAATGAATGGACTATTTCGCGCCTTTCCGACGGAACGACTTTTGCGTTCAGTGTAGATAGCACTGGCAGTGTCAGCATTAACTCTGTGGGTGATAGCAGTGGGGTGCGCCCGTCCTTCAATCTTGAGTCTTCGGTAAAATATGTATCAGGGTCTGGAAGTATGAGCGACCCTGTGCGAGTAAACTGATTGACGGATAGTTTTGAAAAAACACCGGTAAAACCTGGACAAAATGAGGTAAAAAGTTCGACCAATAATGAACAATTTATCTCATTTTTTTGCATTATGATGTGGCTATATTGTGTGCAAAAGTGATTGATAAACCACATTTTGACACATGATTTAAAACTGAAAATAATTTATTTCAAGCAAAAAAGATTTTTTATTAAAAATGTTGAAATAAAAAACTGATAAAAATGTCAAAGTTGTTTTTTTATAAAAATTTTATTGTTAAAATGTCATAGCTGAAAAATAATTATATGTCATACAAAATAAATCTTATTGGTAACCTAATATATTTTGTTGAATTTACGGCTCGATGAAATAGTGTTAAACTAATTCTAAATAATGATATAACCCTAACTTTACCTTTATTTTTGTATACTTTATGAGTAACTATTTTTTCATTTTTATAACATTTGGTATTTTTAGAATATTCAGTACCTAGAATTGTTAGAAAAAGCACAACAGTACAAGTCATAGTGTACATTGTATTATAAGATTTCTCACTAGCATTGTTAATAGCTTTTAAATATAATCCATTGCTTTTTTGGTTTTTAAAAACACATTCAATAGAACCGAAACGATGAGAATAATTTTGAATAGCATGTTCAACATCTTTATTAGTTACAATTATCCAATAATCTTTAGTATTTAGGGATTTACTAATAACAATATTGGTTTTATATTTTTTAGTCTTTTTTTCGTGTTAGTGTTTGTTCTTTTATTAAAGTATTTGAGTTACCATTAAAGTAAATTACTCTAAATTCTTCATCTAGTTCTTTTGGCGTTAATAAAATTTTTGAACCAATCATAATCTTTTTATTATTGTTTTTATGTTCTAACCATCTACATTCCTTATTATAAGTATATAGTCCATCATCTAAATCTTCAAAGAAAATAATACCTTCGATTAATTCTTTGGTTTTTATAATTAATCCACGTGGAGTGATATCTTGAATAAATCCTTCGAATGTTTCATCGAAATGTTCTTTAACATATTTAACCATATAAAGTTTATTAGCTTCATATTCTGCTTTATCTGCGCATCTTTCCATAATTGATGCTCTTTTAGCATATTCTTCAAGTTCATTTTTAAAGTTTTCTACATCAAATGATGGATCAAGCATATTTTCAATATTATCTAATATGTATTCAATGATTAGATCCATAAATCTTCTTATTGGTGATGTTACTTGAGAATACCCCTCTAAAGCAAGACCATAATGACCCGCATTATCTGTACTGTAATATGCTTTTTGCATACTTCTTAAAAGTAGAGAAGATAGAATAAAAAATTCTTCTTTAGTGCTTAATGAATTAATAATTTTTTGTAAAACATGTGGGTCTGTTGTATCTTTTAAGCATTCTATTTTATAACCAATTGACTTAATTAATTTTAAAGTAACTCGTAATTTTTCATCCATTGGTATTTCATGGTTTCTATAAATGGAAATAAGACATAAATTAAGAGTATAATCTGCGATAGCTTCATTGGTAATAATCATACAATTTGCAATTATTTTTTCAGCTTCTTTTTGAGTTTTTGCTGATAAATTAAGACTGTCTTCTGTTTCTAGAAATTCTATTTCTTTAGAATCAAATTCTAATGACCCATTTTTTATTCTTCTGTTTTCAATAATATGAGATAATTCTTGTAATAAAGATAAATCTTTTAAAAATGGTTCATAACCTTCAGGTACTGTGTTTTCATAAAATATTTGATTAACATCTTCATAAGTCATTTTCTTTTTAGATTTAATAACACTATCAAATATTTCTAAATTTTCAACATAACCATTTTCATTAATAGTCATTCTGTAGGTTTTAGCTAGTCTTTCAACATTAGGGTTTAAAGAACAAATTCCGTTTGAAATAATAGGGTGTAACATGTGAAGTACGTGGTTAGCAAGATAAAGACTAGTTGTGTTTTTAGAAGCTCTAATCCATAATGGAGAATTATATGGTATATAATGTGATACATGAGCAATTGGTACTGTCAAAATATATTTGTTATCTTTAGTTTTTGTAATACCAACAGCATCATCCATATCTTTGGTGTTAGCTCCATCAATTGTAAATATAGTTTCATTTGTTAAATCAATTCTACCAATTTTATCTTTTTCTAAAACTTCTTTAGGAATAGAATTTATTTGTTCTAATTCTTCTTTTGTGTATCTTGTAATAAATCCATTGTTGCATGCTATTGCTTCAAGTTCACTAGTTAAATCATTTTTATGTCCAGTTACTTCTATAAATGATACATCATAAACTTTATTTGTTTCTTTAGTTCCAATTTTAACAAGTATTCTAGTTCCCACAGGTAATTTTAATTCTTTAAATTCTTTTTCATTACATCTAACTTTTATATTGTTATTTCCAACAACTCTGATACCTTTTTCTGTTACTTCACAGATAATTCTAGGATTATTTCTTTTTAATACTTTTACAATATTAAATCCATCGTTATTTTTTTCTAATATAACTTTATCAAATGGTAATATACCTATAGTTTCTTCATCTTTAAGAGGATATATACTATCTTTGTTTCTGATATAGTAAAATCCTTTTTTGCCAGTTTCAATGGTAACAATTTTGTATTGCTTAGGAAATGGTTGATATTTATTTTCATCTTCATTGAAGTAAACTTTTCCTTGTTCTTCTAAAGATGTTAATGTATTTTGTAATGTTGTTAAATCATCAGTTTTTATGATTTTGGCTAAAGCATGCAAAGAATAACTTTTATTGTATGCATCAAATAAATCCGCAATTGTATCATAATCATTACTTTTTTCTTGTTCAATATTTTGTATTGCTTTTATAAATTTAAATCTATTATTAACTTTTTCTAAAATTATGGTATCTTTCTTTTTTAGACTGTTTTTATTGGGCAAATTGTATTCTTTGGTATTAATTTTAAAATAAAATTCATTATCTTTTACAGATGTAACTTTAGTAATAAAAAAATTAGAGGGAAATGTCTTGTATGTGTTATTTCTAGCATCATAAAATATTTTTCCTTCTAATTCTAATAACTTTAAATCATTTAAAATATTTTCTTTAGTCTTCCCCGCAATTATTCTTCCATATAACCTTTTTTCAAGTTCTTCAAGTGTAAGTTCAATAGGTGTTGGTTTAAAAATTTCAATTAACATATTTTTCATAAATTTATCCTCATATTTTAAATATAGTTCAATTTGTGCATATTGTCAACTTTAAATTAATTTGATAAAATTATTATGGTGATACATAATGACATTATATTTGGTTAGTAATAATTTGGTGGTTGATAATATATTATATGAAACTGATGAAGGGTTAGAAGAAAAAAGAATTAATAGACCTCTTTCAATTGAAGGAGAAAAAGCAAGTGTGAAGCTTGTTAAAAAAATTGATGCAAGTATAGTTTATTCATCAAGTTATGCATCAAGTATTGGAACTGCTAAATATTATGCAAGTTATAAAAATATAGATGTAAATATTAATTCTTTTTTGAATGATTTAAGAATTGGAGATTTAGGTAGAAGAAATATTAAAATGCTTAGATTTATGCAAGAAAGAGACTTTGATTTTAAATTTAATCGTGGAGAAAGTTTAAATGATGTAAATAAAAGAATGAATATTGCAATTGATAGAATAATAAAGAAAAATGGTAATAAGAATATAGTTATTTTTACTCAAAAGAGTGCTATAACTGGTTATTTACTAGATAAACTAGAACATGGGTATAATTTAGATGATAGATTAGTTTTAAGTTTTAATGAAATAGTAATAATAGATGATAATTTAAGTGATGTTGATATAATTAAAGTAGATTTTGAAAAGGGGAAAGTTGTTAATTGTGAGGTAGTTCTTTATGAAATTTGATTTAGAAGAAAATGTTAACATTATGATAAGTGGAAGACATGTTCATTTAACTGAAGATGCAATAAATAAGTTGTTTGGGCATGAATTACATGTTAGAAATAATTTAAATCAAGTTGGTCAATTTGCATCAATTGAAACTGTAACATTAGAAACTAGTGAAGGGGTAATAGAAAATGTAAGAGTTATAGGACCTGCAAGGAAGTATAATCAAGTGGAAGTATCTCATAGTGATGCAAGAAAATTAGGTCTTAAGTTACCGGTTAGAAAAAGTGGTAATTTAGATGGTGCTGGTTATATAACGATTAAAACTGATAATGGAAGTATTAGTGGAAATTTTGCTGTAATAGCAGATAGACATGTTCATTTTAGTCCGGAAGATGCCAAAAAGTATAAAGTTTTGGATGGGGAAGATTTATATTTAGAAATAAATGGCGTAAAACCTGGAGCAATATTAGTTAAAGCAAAAGTAAGTGAAGATGGTTATTTTGAGGCTCATTTAGATACTGATGATGCTAATGCATTTTTACTTAACTCTGGAGATGTTGGTATTTTACGAAAATAATTTATGGGGGATTTATGTGGAAAATTAAAAATGTAGAAATTAATGGAAAAATAGTGGTTGCGCCGATGGCAGGAATAAGTAATATGACTTTTAGAAGAATATGTAAATCTATGGGAGCATCACTAGTTGTAGCAGAAATGGTTAGTGATAAAGCTATTACTTATGGTAATGAAAAAACTTTTGAACTTTTAAGAATGAATGATGATGAAAGACCAATAAGTCAACAAATATTTGGTAGTGATGTAAAATCATTTGTGGAAGCAGCAAAAATAGTTGAAGAGAAAATGAAACCAGATATTATAGATATAAATATGGGGTGCCCTGTTCCAAAAGTTGCTGTTAAAAATCAAGCTGGTAGTGCTTTACTTAAAAATCCTGAAAAGGTTGGAGAAATAATTAAGGCTGTTGTTGGTGCTGTAAATGTTCCAGTTACTGTTAAAATTAGAAGTGGTTGGGATCAAAGTTCTATAAATGCAGTAGAAATAGCTAAAATAGCTGAAGCAAATGGAGCAAGTGCAATTACTGTGCATGCTCGAACTAGGGTCCAAGGGTATGCTGGTAAGGCTGATTGGAATATTATTAAAGAAGTTGTTAATGCTGTAGATATACCTGTTATTGGTAATGGTGATGTAGTATCTTGTTATGATGCTAAGAAAATGCTTGATGAAACTGGATGTAGTGCTGTTATGATTGGTCGAGGTTTACTTGGTAATCCTTGGTTAATAAAAGAATGTGTAGAATACTTAGAAAGTGGTAAGTTACCTGAAGTAATTGATTATAATGAAAAAATTGATATGATGGAATATCATTTGAATAAGTTATGTGAAGATAAAACTGAAAAACAAGCAGTTTTAGAAATCAGAAATCATTTACTTAATTATTTAAAAGGTCTACCTGAAAATAAAGAAGTAAAGAATCAAGTTTGTAGATGTAAAAGTAGATTAGAAATAATTGAGGTATTAGAAAATTATAGAAACGAATTAAAAAACTTATAGATTTATTTTTCTATAAGTTTTTTTGTGACATTAGTATTTATTGGACCAGCTCCGATAGATATTACTAAATCATTTGGTTTAATGTTTTTATCTAAATATTCTATTATTTTATTAAAATCTTCAATATAACAAACATTAGGATTCTTTTCTTTAATTTTGTCAACTAACATATCTTCACTAATATTGTAAATATTTACTTCACGAGCTGGAAATATTTTGGCAATAATAATATGGTCAAATTTACTTAAAACATCGGCGAATGCATCTAGGTGTTCTGCAGTTCTTGAATAAGTATGTGATTGAAATATTGCCCATGATTCATTATGTTTAACGCCTTTAACACTTTCTAGAGTTGTTTTTATTTCAGATGGATGGTGAGCATAATCATCATAAATTAAAGCATCCTTATAAGTTCCTAGAAATTCAAATCTTCTTCCAACACCATGATATTTTTCTAAAGCATTTTTAATAATGTTTATATCTTTAATATATTGATGAGATAATGCAAAAGCCGCAAGTGAATTATAAATGTTATGTTTACCATTTATATTTAAAGTAATGCTTGTTAAAAATTCATCGTTTAAATAAAGATCATAAGAATAATGTCCAAGATCATTACAAGTAATGTTTTTAGCTACATAATTTGCTTTATTATTAATACCATATGTAATAACTGTTGCTTTTGTGTATTTATCTAATTCACTTGAATTTTCATCATCATTGTTTTTTACTAAATAACCATTTTGGGGGAGTAAACTAACATATTTATAGAATGATTTTTTTATATTATCTAAATTTTTGAAATAATCTAAATGGTCATTATCAATGTTAGTTATGATAGCACTTGTTGGATGAAAGTGAAGAAATGAATCAACATATTCACATGCTTCCATAATAAAATAATCATGATTACCTAGATGGGTATTACCATTTATTTCTGGTAGAATTGCTCCGACTTGGATGGTTGGATTTAAATTTGCTTCTAGAAAAATTAAACTTAGCATACCTGTAGTGGTGCTTTTGCCGTGAGTTCCTGAAACGCATAATGAATTTTTAAATTCTTTCATCATTATACCAAGAAATTCAGCACGTTCATAGTTTTCTTTGTTTTCATTTTTAATTGCTATTCTTTCTGGATCATCTTTGCAAATAGCTGCAGTGTAAACTATAATGTCAGCATCCTTAACCATCTCAGGATGATGGCCATATTTTATTATGATGCCTTTTTCTTCTAGTTTTTTTGTTAAAGCAGATTCTTGAATATCGCTTCCAGAAACAGAAGCATTCATATTTAAAAGCATAAGGGCAATACTGCTCATACTTATGCCACCGATACCTATTAAATGAACTTTTTTATTATTAAACATAATATTTCTCCTTTTTTATAATCTTATTATAGCAAAGATCAAAAAATGTGCAAGTAATAACGCAAAATTTAAGGAAAAATTAAAGATAGTTGCTAAGATTTTTTGCGCGTAAATGTTTAAAATGTAAAATCTTTGAAAATGGAAAATGCAAAAAAGTAAAGAAATGTCAAAATTTTATAAAAATTGAAATAAATGCTTTTTTGTTAGAGTTTATCTATGTTTGCGTAATATTGTTAAAAAATACGAACAACGAAAAATTGGGGTAAAATTGGCATTTTTAGAAAATTCTAAAAAAAGAAAAACGAAAATTTTGTAGACAATTATCTTGATACATAATATAATGAAATTGTGAAAGGAAGGTAGTAGTATATGCCAAATAAGGAAGAAGATTTTTTTGAGACAATTAAAGTAGTAAAAAGAAATGGTTCTAAGGTTAGTTTTAATGGAACTAAGATTGCTATGGCAATTAAAAAAGGGTTTGACAGTATAAAAATTGTGAATGAAGATGATGATGAAATATTAAAATATTCATCAAATGATATTCAAAAAGTATATGGTCATGTTATTAAGAAAATAGAAAAAGACTATTTTGATAAAGCAAGTATTAAAATAGAAGATATTCAAGATATTATAGAAGAAACATTAAAAAAAGATAAATATGATGATGTATTAGAAAATTTTGCTAATTATAGAGAAAATAGAAGTAAAGCAAGAGAAACTTTTACTGATGATAAAAGAAGTCATAAGTTTTTAAAAACATTGGAAGGCTTAGCGCTTAAAAGTGCGGCAGAGGATGATGCAAAAAGAGAAAATGGTAATATAGATGGAAATTCAGCAATGGGTACAATGTTACAATTTGGTTCTAATGTATCAAGAGAATTTGCAAAAGCGTATTTAATGAAGAAAAAATTTGCTGATGCTCATGATGAAGGCTATATTCATATTCATGATATGGATTTTGAAGCAATGGGTACTACAACTTGTATGCAAATAGATTTAGATAAATTATTTAAAAATGGTTTTTCAACTGGGCATGGACATTTAAGAGAACCAAATGATATTATGAGTTATTCAGCTTTAGCAGCTATAGCTATTCAATCAAATCAAAATGATCAACATGGTGGTCAAAGTATTCCAGCATTTGATTATTATTTAGCACCAGGTGTTTTAAAAACATTTAAAAAGATGTTAAAGACTACAATTAAAGATTATATTGATTTAGAGGATTTAAATGATTTTGTAAATGTAGCAAGTATTGAAAAAGAAATTGCAAAAATTAATACAATAGATATTACTGTAGAATATTTTGAAAAATTTTATAAGAACTCAGAATTAATGAAAAGATTATTTGATATGTCAATTAAAAAATCATTAGAAAAAACAGATAAAAGAACATATCAAGCAATGGAGGCTTTTGTTCATAATTTAAATACAATGCATTCAAGAGCAGGAGCCCAAGTTCCATTCTCATCAATAAATTTTGGTACTGATATTTCTAGTGAGGGTAGAATGGTTACTAAAAATTATATGCTTGCTAGTGAAGCTGGCTTGGGTCAAGGGGAAACACCAATATTCCCAATATCAATATTTAAAGTAAAAGAAGGAGTCAACTATAATCCTGAAGACCCTAACTATGATTTATTTAAATTGAGTTTGCGAGTATCTGCGAAAAGATTATTTCCAAATTGGTCTTTCTTAGATAGTTCATTTAATAAACCATATTATAAAGCTGGAGATTATCGTACTGAAGTAGGTTACATGGGATGCCGTACAAGAGTTATTGGTAATGTTGTAGATCCAGATAAAGAAATTACACCAGGAAGAGGAAATCTTTCATTTACATCAATTAATTTACCAAGAATAGGTATTAAACATGGTATTGTTGGTAAAAATGCTTTAGATAAAGCTGATATGAAAGGCTTTTATGAAGAACTTGATGATATGATGGAACTTGTAAAAGATCAATTGCTTGAAAGATATGATATTCAATGTAATAAAAGAGTTTATAACTTCCCATTTTTGATGGGCCAAGGAGTTTGGCTTGATAGTGATAAATTAAAACCAAATGATAGGTTAAAGAAAGTATTAAAACACGGTACTCTTTCAATTGGATTTATTGGACTAGCTGAATGTTTGAAGGCTTTAATTGGTAAACATCATGGAGAGTCTGAAGAAGCTCAAAAATTAGGTCTTAAAATTATTGGTCATATGAGAGAAAAATGTGATGAGTATAGTAAAAAATATAATTTAAACTTTACGTGTTTAGCTACACCTGCCGAAGGATTATCAGGAAGATTTGTTAATATTGATAGAGATATTTTTGGTAAGATTCCCGGGGTAACAGATAGAGCTTATTATACAAACTCATTTCATGTTCCAGTTTATTATAATATTTCAATTGCGGATAAACTAAGAATTGAAGGAAAGTATCATAAATTTACAAATGCAGGACATATAAGTTATATTGAACTTGATGGAGATCCATCAGATAACTTAGAAGCATTTGAAAGTGTTGTTAGAATAATGAAAGAAAGTGATATTGGTTATGGTGCAATTAACCATCCAGTAGATAGAGATCCAGTTTGTGGATATGTTGGTATAATAAAGGATGTATGTCCAAGATGTGGTAGAAAAACTGGAGAACCAGTTAGTGTTGATTTACTTAAAAGATTAGATGGAAAGGAATAGGTAGAGTAGTATGGAAAAATTTGAAGAAGAAGTAAAATCAAAAAAAGTAACAGGAGAAGGAGTAGAATTCGAAAGAATTAGAAGAATTACAGGTTATTTGGTTGGTACAGTAGAAAGATTTAACAATGGTAAAAAGGCTGAAGAACATGATAGAGTAAAACATACTTTTAAAACTTGTTCTTGTGGTAAATAAAAGTTAGCTTAAAAAAAGCTAGCTTTTTAAATGAAATAGTGTATAATAAAAAAGACACGAAATTTTGTAAAAAAGAGGGAATGTAGATGAAAGTATTTAAAGATGGAAAGTTATATGTAAATAAAAACGATTTATTGATTCTTAGAAAATCACAATATCAAGTTCCCGAATCTGTTTTTGGCGGTAGAGAAAGTAATTTAATATTATTGGGTATTGAAAAGGATGTTTTTTTAGAATTTACTGATGAAAAAGATATAGAGTTTTTTAAGAAAATAGATTGGATTGTAGATTATGATTCTGTTAGAGATTTGGATTTGGAAGTATTAAAAAAACTTATGGTGAATACTAAATCTACTATGAATATGTTGAGGGCTAGATTGGAT
>OHPB01001454.1_pt1 | contig 12322 bp, 11 predicted proteins | sample 1577621 | NCBI WGS metagenome assembly OHPB01 (sample SAMEA3879577, study PRJEB24766) | human gut metagenome | biome: human-associated habitat; feature: feces | place: USA | collected 1985/1987 | reverse complement strand
ATCACGCTGGAAAAAGCCGGACAGCAGGTCGTGGTAAAAAAAGCTGTTGCTGCCTTACCGACGGGCTGCACCGCCGCCCAAAAGCAGGCGGTGTTCAGCCTTTTGCAGCAGACACTGGGCACCGCTCCCACGGCAGCGGAGGAGAGCGCACCATGAAAAAGAATGAATTGCTTTCCGCTTTACGCTCTCTGCAAGGCGGCAAAGGTCGCACCTCGCTGGCGGTGGCGGTCGGTGTGCTGGCGATGCTGCTGCTTTTGCTGTCGGAGTTTTTACCCAGCGGCAATACGCAGAAAGCGGCGGCATCCACCGCCCAAACAGCCACTGTCAGCCAGTACCAGACCCAACTGGAGCAGCAGCTGGAAGAGCTTATCAGCCAATTGCAGGGGGCAGGACGCACCACGGTCATGGTCACCCTGACCACCGGAGAGGAGACTATCTATGCAGTAGATACCCAGACCGGAGATCTGCAACAGCAGGAGACGCACGTTCTTTTACAGGATGGGTCTGCGCTGGCCGAGACTACCTATCTGCCGCAGGTCTGCGGGGTCGCCGTGCTGTGTGAGGGCGGGGGAGATGTCCGGGTTGCAGCCCGCATTACTGAGCTGCTGCATTCGCTGTTGGATCTGCCCGCGAACCGCATCTGCGTGGAGCAACGCAAGTGCTGAGCTGCTGCTTTGATCGAGCACCAAAACTATTTACCCAAAAACAAAGGAGGAAGCGTTTTATGAGAGCACTTTCCAGAAACACCCGCAGGGTCACCGCCCTGACACTGGCGGCGGCGCTGGTCATTGCCGTCTACTTAAACTGGCAGTATGCCCGGGCAGACATTACTCCGCAGACAGAGGACGACACCCTCATGGTCTCGGCAGAGCCAGTGGAGGCAGAAGCGGAGACTGCCATCACGGATGCGCTGCCCACAGAGGCGGAGGCCGCCTCCGGTGTCAATAAAAATTATGGCGAAGCACAGCTTGTCAGCGTAGCAAACGACAGCGGCACCCGCTTTTTTGAACAGGCTCGGCTCAAGCGGGAAAAGGCACACGACGAAGCGATGGATACCCTGCAAAAGAGCCTGAAGTCCTCCTCCCTGACAGCGGAGGAGAAAAAGGAGTACACCGCACAAATGGCGGCAGGGCTGGAGGATCTGAACGCAGAAAACGAGATCGAAACGCTGGTGCGCGCCAAGGGCTTTGCGGATTGCCTGTGCTTTTTGCAAGCAGGGCGGGCAGACCTGACCGTGATGACGGCAGGCGAGCCGCTTACGGTAGCACAGATTGCCGGTATTATGCAGCTTGACAAGCCGCAGGTGTGGGAGCTTTTAACCATGCTTGAAGAAAGCTACAATGAAGAAAACCGCGGCTTATGCCTGCGCAAAGTGGCGGGCGGCTATCAGCTGTGCGCTAAGCCCCAGCATTATGCCCTTTTAAAACAGCTGGAGCGCGTGCAGGAAGTAAAATTGTCGGCAGCGGCAATGGAAACTTTGGCCATTGTTGCGTTTAAGCAGCCGGTAACGCGCGGCGAAATGGAAGCTATCCGCGGTGTTAAGGTAGACGGCGTTGTAAATACGCTTCTGGAATACGGGCTTATCTGCGAGGCAGGGCGCAAGGAAGCGCTTGGACGCCCGATTCTTTACGCAACGACAGATAAATTTTTGCTTACTTTCGGGCTTAATTCACTGCAGGATTTGCCTGCTTTGCCGGATGAGGACAGCAGCGGGCCTGAACAGATTTCGCTTTTGGACAGCCTGAAAGATACAGACAGCAATACACAAAACGACGGAGTATAATACATGGAAGAACGATTGCAGAAAGTGCTGGCGGCAGCCGGCGTTGCTTCGCGGCGCGAAGCCGAAAAATATATACTTGGCGGCAGAGTGAAGGTTAACGGCAAAGTCGTTAAAGAGCTCGGTACCAAGGTTGATGAAAAGTGCTTTATTACCGTTGACGGCAAGCCCATTAAACGTGAGCGCAAGGCATATTATTTGTTTTACAAGCCGCGCGGAGGGCAGGCGTACCGTGGCCGATTATGTTAAGGATCTGCCGCAGCGCGTGTTCCCCGTTGGCAGGCTTGACTATAACACGGAAGGGCTTTTGCTTTTAACAAATGACGGCGCGCTGGCGCAAGGGCTGATGCACCCAAGCCGCGAGGTAAACAAAACCTACCGCGTGGGCGTGCCGGGCATTGTGCCGCAGGAAAAGCTCGATTTGCTGCGCCTTGGCGTTAAACTTGATGACGGTATGACTGCTCCTGCCGTTGTAACGCTTCTGGAATATGACCACGAAAGAAATATGACATATTTTGATATTACCATACATGAAGGGCGCAACCGTCAAATCCGCCGCATGTGCGATTATATCGGCTTTCCGGTGCGCAACCTTAAACGCATTAAGTTTGGCACGCTCAGCTTAAAGGGCTTAAGCAAAGGCAAAATGCGCGAACTTAACGAGGACGAGGCAGAAACTTTAAAAAAGGCGGCAAAGCTTAATGGCTAATGTACTTGTTATCGGCGGCGGGGCTGCGGGCCTTTTGGCAGGCATTGCCGCAGCGCAGAGCGGCGCCCAAACCGTAATTTTAGAAAAAATGCGCCGCCCCGGCAAAAAAATACTTATTACCGGCAAGGGGCGCTGCAATATTACCAATAACTGCGATTTGCAGGAAATTATTAAAAATATACCCGGCAACGGCCGCTTTTTAAACAGTGCGCTGCGCCGCTTTACCAATCAGGATATTGTGCAGCTTCTGGAGGATAACGGCCTGCCTACCAAGGTTGAACGCGGCGGAAGGGTGTTTCCTGTAAGCGATAAGGCGGCTGACGTTGTTGATACTCTTGTTAAAATTTATAAAAACTATGGCGGCAAACTGCTTACAGACAGCAAAGTAAAAAGCATTACGGCAGAATTCGGCAAAATAACCGGCGCTGTAACTGCCGACGGGCAGAAATTTATGGCCGATGCCGTTATTCTGGCGGCAGGCGGGTCATCTTATCCTGGCACCGGCAGCGACGGCAGCGGCGTGAAACTTGCCAAAGCATTGGGACACACCATTGTACCGCTGGCACCGAGCCTGGTGCCGCTTGAAAGCGATTCGCCGTATATTGCAGGTTTACAGGGTTTAAGTCTGCGCAATATAGAAGGCACCGTTTACGCGGACGGCAAAAAAATCGGCTCGGAGTTCGGTGAAATGCTCTTTACGCATTTCGGCGTATCGGGACCGATAATACTTTCGCTGAGTAAATGCGTGGCGGAAGCCTTTGCCAAAGGCGCGCAGGAGGTTGAACTTGCCATTGATTTAAAGCCTGCGCTTGATAAAGACAAGCTGGACGCACGTTTGCAGCGCGATTTTACGCAGTACAGCCGCAAGCAAATGCCCAACGGCATGAAGGATTTGCTGCCGCAGCGGCTTATTGCACCAGTGCTGGACCAGGCGTTTATTGATGAAGAAAAATTTGTCAACCAGCTTTCGCGCGCAGAACGCCGCCGTCTTGTGGATGTATTGAAAGCATTTACGGTGCCCATTACCGGCACGAGACCGATAGCGGAAGCTATTGTAACGGCGGGCGGCGTAAGCCTGAAGGAAATAGACCCTAAAACAATGGAATCCAAATTAATAAAAGGGCTGTTTTTTGCGGGTGAAGTAATGGATATTGACGGTTATACGGGCGGCTACAATTTGCAGGCGGCGTTTTCCACTGGTTATGCCGCAGGCACCTTTGCCGCACAAATATAAAAACAGGTGGGGATAAAATGAATGCACAAAAACCGGTAATTGCCATCGACGGCCCGGCCAGTGCCGGAAAAAGCACCATAGCCAAACTGGTTGCAGGCAAACTTGGTTACATTTATATTGATACCGGGGCCATGTACCGCTCCGTAGCGTGGAAGTTTCTGCAAACGGGCAAACCGTTCAGCCCGGAGCTTGTAGAAAAACTGGCGCAGGAAATGGTAATTACTTTTAAGCCCGAAGCAAACGCCAACCGCGTTTTTGTTGACGGCACGGAAGTTACGGAAGCAATCCGTTCTCCGGAAGTAACGGCCGTTGTTTCCAAAGTATCCGCCGTGGGCGGAGTGCGCGAGGAAATGGTGAACCAGCAGCGCCGTATGGGTGAAGCAGGCGGCGTTGTTATGGACGGGCGCGACATTGGCACCGTGGTATTTCCTCATGCACAGGTAAAAATATTTTTAACGGCCAGCGTTAAGGAACGCGCTATGCGCCGTTATAAAGAAATGCTTGCCAAAGGCGAAAAGGTTGATTTGGCAGAACTTGAAAAACAAATCGCTTTCCGCGACAAACAGGACAGCGAACGCGAAATTGCTCCGCTTAAACAGGCTGACGACGCCGAGTTTCTTGATACTTCCGATATGATGATAGACGAAGTGGCAGAGCATATTTTAAAAGCAGTACAGGAGAAATAAGATGCTGTATTCATTTTTGGATGTTGTACTGGGAATTTTGTTTAAAATTTTTCTGCGGCTTGAAGTACACGGCGCGGAAAATATTCCCAAAACAGGCCCGCTTGTTATAGCAAGCAACCATTTAAGCCTGCTCGACCCTCCAGTTATAGGCGTTGCGGCGCCGCGCAAGGTGCATTTTATGGCCAAGCGCGAACTTTTTGTGCCGGTGCTCGGCTATATTTATAAAACTCTGGGTGCGTTTCCCGTTAACCGAGGCGGCGCGGACAGGGCGGCAATCAAGCACGGCATTGAAATTCTGCAAAGCGGCGAGGTGCTGGCGATATTCCCGGAAGGGACGCGCAGCAAAACCGGGCAGCTTGGCAAACTTGAGCCGGGCGCGCTAATGATGGCCGGAAAAACCGGCGCCATTATTGTGCCGACGGCAGTAAGCGGCACGGATATCAAGCGCTGCGGCAGGCTGTGGCCCAAGGTTGTGGTAAAATTCGGCACGCCGGTGCCTTTTCCGCCGGTTGGCTTAAATAAAGAGGTTTTGCAGGATTTGACAGATAAATTAACGGCAGACATAAAAGCTCTGCAGGGAGTGAAGTAACATGCAGGTGTTTGTGGCAGAGCCTTGCGGCTTTTGCTATGGAGTTAAGCGCGCGGTGGATATGGCGCGCGGCGAGTGCGGCAAAGAAACGCACGCGGCAACTTTGGGGCCGCTTATACATAACCCGCAGCTTACGGCGGAACTGGCAGCAGGAGGAGTAAGCTGCTGCGACAGCCTTGACAGCTTTGAAAAAGGCGATACTGTTATTTTCCGTTCGCACGGAGTTGGGCCTGAAGTTTACGCTGCTGCGGAAGCAAAAGGCCTGAATATTATTGATGCAACCTGCCCGCATGTGCGCGCAGCACAGTTAAAAGCAAAAAAATTGTCCGAAAAAGGATATTTTGTTATAATTATCGGAGAAAAAAATCATCCTGAAGTAAAAAGTATCTCGGCATGGGCAGGAAAAAATGCTATAATAGTAGAATATAATAAAGATATTGCCGGTATACCCGTTGCAGATAAATATGGAGTTACGATTCAGACTACTTTTGAGCTGGCAAAATTTGAAGAACTGCTTGCCGGAATTCAAAAAGAAAGGCCGGGAGAGTACAAAATAGAAAAAACTATCTGTACGGCAACAAGCGAGCGTCAGAACGCCGCGGGGGAACTTGCGGGAAAAGTTGATGCATTTATTGTTATCGGCGGTAAAAACAGCGCCAACACAAGGCATTTATATGATATTGTGTCTGCACGCTGTAAAATTGCATACCACATTGAAACGGCTGCGGAATTAAAACCGGAAATGTTTCGTGGTTGCACCAAAATTGGCATAACGGCCGGTGCTTCGACGCCGGACCGATTAATCAAGGAGGCTTTATTTGTAATGGAAAACATGGAAAACATGGAATCTTTTGAAAGTATGCTGGAGCAGAGTTGGGAAAACAATGATATTTATCCCGGCAAAATCGTGAAGGCTACTGTTATTCAAAAAGATAAGGATGAAGTTTATGTAGACTTTGGCTATATGAAAGAAGGCGCCATCGCTTACAGCGAATGGGCTGCCGGAGATCCTGAAGAAGTAGCAAAAACAATTAATGTAGGCGACGAAGTTGAAGCAAAGGTTATTCCCGGCACTTCCAAAGATGATTTTGTACGCCTTTCCAAAATCCGTGCTGAGCAGGACGCAGCATGGAAAAACGTTCCCGAACTTGCTGAAGGCGAAAAACGCCTGGCAACCGTTAAAGTTCTGCGTGTAATTAAAAACCGCCAGAAAAACATTGTAGGCCTTGCAGTTGCAGTTGAAGGCGTTGAAGGCTTTATGCCCGCATCCCACGTTGAACTGAAACGCGTTGAGGACTTCACTCCGTATATCGGCCAGGAACTGGAAGCAGAAATTATTGAAGTTGACACTGCTAAAAAACGCCTGGTAGTTTCCCGCCGCGATTTGCTGCGCGCTGAACGCGAAGCAAAAGCACAGGCATGGCGCGAAGCAAAAGCTGCCAGAGCTGCAGAACGCGCAGCAGCACGCGAAGCTGCTGAAGAAGAAGCATACAACAGCGTTGAAGAAGGCCAGGTTGTACCGGGCAAAGTTCTGCGCATTGCTGATTTCGGCCTGTTTGTAGAAGTAGGCAAAGGCCTTGTTGGTCTTGTTCACAATACCGAACTTTCCTGGGACCGCAATGTAAAAGCAAGCGATTTCGAACCCGAAACCGAAGTTACCGTTCTTATTAAGAAAATTGACCGCGAAAACAAACGCGTTGCCCTCAGCATTAAAGCAACTCAGGAAGATCCCTGGGTAACCGAAGCAAACGCACTTCCGGAAGGCGCTATCGTTAAAGGCATTGTAACCCGTTTCCTGCCTTTCGGCGCTATTGTTAAAGTAACCGACAGAGTAGAAGGCCTTGTACACGTATCTGAAATTGCCGATACCCGCGTTGAAAAACCGGAAGATGTTCTTGAAGCAGGCCAGGAAGTTGTTGTTAAAGTTATCAAAAAAGATATGGAACACAAAAAAATCGGCCTGAGCATTGCCAAAGCTGCCAAAGAAAAAGAAAAAGCAGAATACAGTGCTTACCTTAACAACAAACCGGAACTGACTCTTGACCTTTCCGAACAGCTTGAAACTTTAAAATAATTTTACGGTGGTAATTAATGTCGCGTGAACAGAGGAAACTTGACCATATCAAATATGCGCTGAAGCTTGGTGACGGACCGCTCACCAACGGTTTGGAGAATGTACATTTTGTGCATAACTGCCTGCCGGAGCTTAACCCGCAGGATATAGTCCTTTCCTCACAGTTCGGCGGCATTTTCTTTTTATCTCCGTTTTTAATCAACGCCGTTACAGGCGGGGCAGATGCCGTTACGGAAATTAACAGGCGGCTTGCGCGTGCGGCAAAAAAAGCGGGTGCGGCAATAGCGGTAGGCTCGCAGTACGGTTCTGTTAAAAATAAAACCAACTACCAAAGCTACGAGGTTGTGCGCGAGGAATACCCGGACGGCATTGTTTTTGCCAATACCAGCGCGCTGGCTACGCCGGAAGAAGCGCTGGAGGCTGTGCGCATGCTTGACGCCGATGCCTTGCAGATACATTTAAACCCCGCACAGGAACTGATTATGCCCGAAGGCGACAGGGATTTTAAAGGCCTGTTTGCCAATATGCAGCGCATACTTGATAAATGCCCTGTGCCCGTAATAGTTAAGGAAACCGGCTGCGGCATGGCGGCGCGGCAGGTTAAGCAGCTTTTAAAAGCGGGCTTTACCTGTTTTGATGTCGGCGGTGCAGGCGGTACCAATTTTCCGGCTATTGAGGCGGAACGCTACGGTGGCACGGCGCTTTTAAACGGCTGGGGGCTTGATACGGCCCAATCGCTTTTGGAAGCGGGCGGAGTATGCGGCAGCGAAGGTTATATTGCAGCCTGCGGCGGCATACGCAGCGGTTTGGACGCGGCAAAGGCACTGGCGCTTGGCGCGGATATAGCCGGCATGGCCGGTAATGTGTTGGAAGCGGCTGTAAACAAAGGCGAGGACGCGGCTGCGGAAATAATTTTGCAGGCCGAAGAAGAACTGCGCATGCTGATGCTGCTAACGGGTTCTTCCGATATCAAAAGCCTGAGGGCAAAGCCGCTGTATTTTACTGGTAGCCTGCTTGATTTTATGCAGTGCCGAGGTTGGGAACCTGCGGAAGTTGCCCGCTCAAGAAGATAAAAAATAAAACGGTATAACATTTTGTTATACCGTTTTCTGTATTATAGTTTTATTTAAGATACTTTTATTAAAATTTAGATGTAATGCGAGCGGCTCAGCCAATAAAAAAGAAGCCGAATACCAAGGTATCAGGCTTCTTTTATAATCCGTAACAATCAGATAGCGCGGTTAACTTTACCGGAACGCAAGCAACGGGTGCAAACGTTAATACGTTTTACAGAACCGTTTACAACGGCTCTTACTTGCTGAATGTTCGGTTTCCAAGCGCGTTTAGAATGTCTATTGGAATGGCTGACGTTACAACCAGCTTGAATACCTTTGCCGCAAACTTCGCAAATGGATGCCATGAGTCCCACCTCCTTAACGTAATTCCAGCATCAGTTACAAATTTAACAGAAGTATCATACCATAGAATGAAATTAAAAGCAAGTTATTTTTAGATTGGCAGTGTGATTTTATGTGGTGGCAGGAGCCAATTACAAAATTAAAGGGTATCGGGCCTAAAAAAGCGGCAGATTTTGCCAATTTAAACATTTTTACCATTGGCGATTTGCTGAACCGTTACCCCCGTACTTATGTAGACCAGAGCAAAGTTAAAACAATAGCGGAGCTTACAACAGACGGAGAAAAGCAGCTGTTTTGCGCTGAGGTTTACCGCGTGGCAGACAGAATATCGGCCAGACGCATGCGTTATACGCTGGTAACGCTTAAAGACGCTACCGGCTTTGCGGAGCTGTATATGTTCGCGCATCAGCGTTTTCAGACGCGCAACTTTAAGCCGGGTACGCAGCTTTTGGTGGACGGCAAGGTGCAGCCTGGGCGCGGCGCAAAAATGGTAACGGATGCTTACGTACAGATTTTAAAAGACGGCGAAAGCGTTTCTGCACCCGGTATTTTGCCGGTGTATGCTTTAAGCGGCGCTCTGACGCAGCAGAATGTGCGTACAGCCGTTAAAACGGCTCTGGCCATGGCAGAAGACTACCTGCCGGAATCGCTGCCGCAGGAGATAATTAACGCCAAAAAATTGCCTCCGCGTTTTGAAGCCGTTAAAAACATTCATTTTCCTATAAGTTTTGCGGAACTTGCCCGGGCACGCAGCCGTTTTATTTTTGAAGAACTGTTTTTATTGCAGTGCGGGCTTTTGTATTACCGCAGCAGGGTAAAAAGCACGCGCAGCGGCATAAAAATGGCGCCTGACGGCACGCTTTTGCAAAAAGTGCTGGCGCAGCTGCCTTTTAAACTTACGGAAGCGCAGCAAAAGGCATGGCAGGATATAAGCCTTGACATGCAGGATAAAAAGCCCATGCACAGGCTTTTGCAGGGCGACGTCGGCAGCGGCAAAACCGTTGTATCGGCACTGGCGCTTGCCAAGGCTGCGGAAAACGGGTATCAGGCCTGCATTATGGTGCCGACGGAAATTCTGGCTCAGCAGCATTACGAAACTTTGCAGGCGTTTCTGGAGCCTGCCGGTATCAGCTGCGGGCTGTTAACCAGCAGCGTTAAAGGCGTGCGCCGCCGCGAACTTTTGGAAAACCTTGCAGCAGGCAATTTGCAGGTGCTTGTAGGTACGCATGCTTTAATACAGGATGACGTTATTTTCGATAAACTCGCGCTCGTCGTTACGGATGAACAGCACCGCTTCGGTGTTGAGCAGCGCGCCAAACTGGCAAATAAATCGGTCTACGAGCCGGATGTTCTGGTTATGACGGCAACGCCTATACCGCGCACGCTGGCGCTTACGGTGTACGGTGATTTGGACGTTTCGGTAATGAAGGGCATGCCGCCGGGAAGAAAGAGCATAAAAACGCTGTGCTACACCGGCGACAAGCGGCGCGAGGTTTATGCAGGAATGGTGCGGCAGATTAAAGCTGGGCATCAGGCATATATCGTCTGTGCGGTTATAGAGCCGGGTGAAATGCCGGGCGTGCGCGCGGCAGCGGAAGTTTATGAAGAATTGCAGCGCACTTTTTTAAAGGATATACCCTGTGCACTGCTGCATGGCAAAATGAAGCCTGCCGAAAAAGAAGCGGTGATGGAAGATTTTGCCGCCGGTAAAATAAAAGCGCTTATCAGCACCACGGTTATAGAAGTTGGCGTTAACGTGCCAAATGCCACGCTGATGATTATCGAAAACGCCGACCGTTTCGGCCTTGCCCAGCTGCACCAGCTGCGCGGGCGCGTAGGGCGCGGCGAGGTACAGTCTTTCTGTGTGCTGCTTACTGATTCTGACAGCCCGGAAACACTGGCGCGGCTTAACGTGCTGCATACATCTAACGACGGTTTTTACCTTGCAGAGCAGGATTTAAAACTGCGCGGCGCGGGCCAGCTTTTTGGCCTGCGGCAGCATGGCTTGCCTGATTTATATATTGCTGATATACTTCAAGATACAGATGTTTTGATAGAAGCGCGCGCCCTTGCCAAAAAAACGCTGGCAGACGCAGGACAGACGGCGGAAATTACCAAAGTTCTGGACGCGCAGTTTGACGAACGTTTTAAACGTATTTTCAATTCGTAACGGAGGCCCCAATGCCGGAAGAAAAATGGTATCAAAACCCGGAAAAAGCATCACAGGCGGCTGCGGTAATTATTTTAGCCCTGGCCGCTTTGTTAACGTGGCTGTTTGCCGGTGAAGAAGTAAAAAAAATGTTTGCCCTGGCCGTCAGCGGCGATGTGGAAGCGCTGGCAGCGTATTTCCGCTCTTTTGGGGCGTGGGCAATGCTTATCAGCTTCCTGCTTGATGTATTAATCAATGCGGGCAGCATTTTCCCGTCCATCTTTATTTCTACCGCCAACGGGCTTATTTTCGGTTTGCCGCTGGGCATTTTAATTTCGTGGCTGGCAGAAACAACCGGCGTTGTTATCAGCTTCTGGTTGATGCGTTATCTGTTCCGCGGCGCTGCTGAGAAAATGATTGCCAAAAGCCCGATGCTGATGAAAATTGACGATTTGAGCGGGCGCAAAGGGCTGCAATGGATGGCTGCGGCAAGAATGCTGCCGTATTTTCCGTCCGGAATTTTAACGGCGATTGGCGCGGTAAGCAAAATTTCCACGCGCGATTACATCATTGCCAACCTCATAGGCAAGTTTCCTTCAACGGCGCTGGAAGTTGTTATCGGGCACGATATTGTTAATTTTCAGCAGCACAGCGAACGCCTTGCCGTGCTGGTAACGGTGGCAATACTTATTTTTGCCGCTTATAAATATTACTACAAAAAATAATTCTTTTCTTTTAGCACTCTGTTGTGTTTTCTTTGGCTGTAAGGTATAATTAAACCAGCAGTTATTTTAAAGAAGATTCAAAAGGAGGCAGCTATGAGCAAACACCAATTTACGGATATCCGCGTTGCCATCGAGCCGGATAATCCTTCCATCCAGCGTCTGGAGTTTAAGTGCATTAAATGCGGAAACTGCAAAACCGTCTGCACCGATTATATCGGCGTATGCGGAACTTATGACCTTAAGGCAACGGGTGATAAGCCTATCTGCATTAACTGCGGGCAGTGCGCCAATGTTTGCCCGGCAGACAGCATTACCGAAAAAATAGAAGCGTATCAGGTAATGGCGGAAATCCGTGATGAGGATAAAATTGTTATTTTCAGCACTTCGCCTTCCGTGCGTATTGCTTTGGGCGAAGAATTCGGCATGCCCGACGGCAGTTTTGTTGAAGGCAAAATGGTTGCGCTTTTGCGCAGGCTTGGCGCAGATTATGTGCTTGATACCAATTTTGCCGCCGATATGACGATTGTGGAAGAAGCAAGCGAGCTTTTACAGCGCATTACCGAAGGCAATAAGCCGCTGCCGCAGTTTACCAGCTGCTGCCCGGCGTGGGTTAAATTTGCAGAAACCTATTATCCAGAAATGCTGCCGCATATTTCCAGTGCCAAAAGCCCTATCGGCATGCAGGGGCCAACCATTAAAACATATTTTGCCAAAAAGATGGGCATTGACCCGCGCAAAATTGTTAACGTGGCAGTTACGCCCTGTACCGCCAAAAAGTTTGAAAAAGGTCGTCCCTTCCAGAGCGCGGCGGGCGTTCCCGACATCGATCACGTCCTGACCACTAGGGAACTTGCAAGACTTATTAAACGCAAAGGTATTTTGTTCAACAACCTTCCCGACGAAGAATACGACGTGCCGTTCGGCATCGGCTCGGGCGCAGGTCTTATCTTCGGCGTAA
>OHPB01001453.1_pt1 | contig 12323 bp, 14 predicted proteins | sample 1577621 | NCBI WGS metagenome assembly OHPB01 (sample SAMEA3879577, study PRJEB24766) | human gut metagenome | biome: human-associated habitat; feature: feces | place: USA | collected 1985/1987 | reverse complement strand
ATAGGGCTTTTCAGTGGGGCAATTGTACTATTAAGGAAGAAAAAGTAAAAAAAGGTGTAATAAAAATACACCTTTTTCATATTGACAAGAAGTAATAAATATGATAAAATATTCATATCATATTATAATGAAATATGGGTCTGTATTTTGGTTTCGACGGGATTTTTGAAGTAATGTAAGCACGTCGTGGTGGTGCACGTTAAAACATGAGATTTTAAATAAACGCAAATAATACAAATTACGCTTTCTGCTAGGCTAAAATAGCAGAAAACCACCGAAAGTGGTTTTATCTCTTATAATTACTTGCCTATGTGTGTTATAAGGGAAAGAGAGTAGGCTTTGAAAAAGTATTGCTTTTCTAGATACTTTTTTAAGAAAATAGAAATAGTAATTATTGATTTTGTTTGTTTATTAATGATTACGAAAACTTAAAATAAACTAAACGTGTAGAAAGCAACATGAATGAAATTTCGGACCCGAGTTCGACTCTCGGCAGATCCACCAATTGATATCACAAGCGAACTTACACACTTTGAAATAAGTGATGGTTGGTTAGCTTTAGTTATAAAATTTAAATAAATTTTAAAATTAGTAGATAGAAATATCTGCTTTTTTTGTGTAATAATGGATTTTTTATGTAAATATGGTACAATTTCAATGTGTTTATTCGATTGTTTTTTGACTTATTTATTTATCTTAATAATAAAATAAAAAAATTTATTCAAGATGATGGCAAATATGTTGAGGCATTCATTAATAAGGGGGACAAAGATACAAGGAGTATTAATATGGCAATTGGATTTTATATAGAAATTAACTTCTGCAGAATTAAAAAAGATTCCTCATATGGATGTTAGTTTAATTAAGACAACCAAAAAAGGGTTCTCTAGTTTAGAGAACTTAAATGTTTGGGTATTTTTATATTTTTATGCAAGAAAATTTGTAATTACTAAGTTAGTTATAACAATTATTATTTTCTTGATTTACTAAGCTTTTTCTAAATAAATTGAGAATATAGTACCTTGATTGAGCAATGATTTTACATCAATATCCCAATTATGAAGTTCTATTATTTTTTTTGAGATTGTTAAACCTAAGCCTATACCGTTATTATATCTTGATGAATCGCCTTGATAATACTCATTAAATATATATTTTATTGAAGATTCTTCAATTCCAATACCTGAATCTTGAAATACAACAATTAGTTTGTTATTAGCCTCATAACTATATATTTTAATATTTCCACATTCATCAGTATATTTAATCGCATTACTAAATAAATTTAACCAAAGTTCAGTTACTAATTCTTTTGAAGCTAATATTTTAATATGTGAAACATCAATTTCAACATTTAATTTTTTCTCATAAACTTGATTAGAAAGAAGAAGTAGTGTTTCTTCTATGTGTTCATCTATATAAAATAGTTCTTTATTAATTATAATTTTTTCAGAAGTTAATTTATTTAATAGTAATGTGTTTGAAGCTAAATTAGAAAGACGCTGAGACTCCTCACTAATTATTCTTAGATATTTATTTTTTTCATCATTACTTAAGAGTTTATCATTTAGTAGCAAATCAGAAAAACCCTTTATGGACATAATTGGGGTTTTAAATTCATGTGAAAAGTTATGAATAAAATCTTTTTTCAAAGTTGATACAGATTTTAATTCTAAAAGAACTTTATTTAGTTTATCAACAATTTCATTAATGAAAGGATCTCTCAATTTTAAATCAATTTTATAATTGAAATTCCCCATACATATTGCATCTAAACATTTATTAACTTCATTTATAGCTTTAAGGTTATCTTTCATTTTTATTGAGGTGATGATTAAAGCTATTATTGTACAAGAAACTAAAGATGAGATAATCAAAAATAAAGGTCCATATAGTTGGATATTTACTTTAAAATGAATTAAAATACCAGCAAATAGAAAAGTAATAATAGAAGCTAAAATATAACATGAAAAAATTAATAGAGATAAATGAAATGTTAAACTATATTTTTTATTTTTCATTTCTTACACCTTGATATCCAACGCCCATAATTGTTTTGATACCAATTTCTGGAAATATTTCGATTTGCTTTCTAATTTTGAAAATTAATGTCTTCACTATTTTTTCATCGGTATTAGAATCTATTCCCCAAAATTCATTATATAATTGCCATTTAGTAAATGATTTTTCATGGTATGATAATAATTTAAATAAAATATCAAACTCTAATTTTGATAGCTTAATAGACAAATTCTTACTTTCATCTTTAATGCTCAAGTCATTGCTGTTAATTATCACATTACTTATTTTAATTTTCTTATCAGTATTTATTTTGGCACGTCTAAATAGTGCATTTACTCTCATTATCAATTCTTCAGTATCAATTGGCTTAACCATATAATCATCTACACCTAGTTTGAAACTTAATTTTTTATCTGATGTAGAGTATTTAGCAGTTATCATAATAATTGGAATATGATTGTTATCTTCTCTTATAGACTTGATAAGTTCGTTACCAGATACTAAAGGCATCATTTCATCACAAATCACCATATCTATATGGTTATCTAAATAGATATTATAAGCATCACTTCCGTTTTTTGCAGTAAAAACATTAAACCCTTCTTTTTCAAGTATAGTTTTTAATAGTGTTAAAATATTTATTTCATCATCAACTATTAATATATTCATTACATTCACCTCCGAAGTATTTAAATTATATCATTTTTTGGTCAATATTTGGTTAATTTAACAATATTAGTTTAAAAATTAACCGGTTGTTAACTTTATATTGACCTTTTGTTGACCATCTATTTGATATAATTTTATTGTTTAAAGGAGGCGCAAAAATGCTAGAATTAAAAAAAATAACAAAAAATTACAAAGTTGCAGATATAGAGACTACTGTTTTAAAAGGGATTTCTTTGACTTTAAGAAATAGTGAATTTGTATCAATTTTAGGACCATCTGGTTGTGGTAAAACAACTATGTTAAATATTATAGGTGGACTAGATAAATATACTGAGGGTGACTTAATAATTAATGGTAAATCAACCAAAAAATATAATGATTATGATTGGGATACTTATCGTAATCATACAATAGGCTTTGTATTTCAAAGTTATAATTTAATTCCTCATCAAAACATATTGAAAAATGTTGAACTAGCACTTTCAATAGGTGGAGTAACAAAAAAAGAAAGAAGAAAAAGAGCTAGGGAAGCTTTAATTAAAGTTGGATTAGAAGAACATTTAAATAAAAAGCCTAATCAGTTGTCAGGAGGACAATGTCAACGTGTAAGTATTGCGAGAGCATTAGTTACTAATCCTGATATTATTTTAGCGGATGAACCAACTGGAGCATTAGATACAGAAACTTCTATCCAAATCATGGATATTTTAAAGGAAATTGCTAAAGAAAGATTAGTATTAATGGTTACTCATAATCCAGAATTAGCTAATAAGTATTCTACAAGAATTGTTAGAATGATTGATGGAGTAATTATTGAAGACACAAACCCTTTAACTGAAGAAGAATACGATGATTTAATTAAAAAAAATAAAGAAAAAGTAAATAACTTTAATAAGTTAGAACAAAAGAGAATAGATAAGAAAACTTCAATGTCTATAAAAACAAGTGTTGGATTATCTGCTTCCAATCTTGCTACAAAAAAGAAAAGAACATTCATTACTGCACTTGCAAGTTCAATCGGAATTATTGGTATTGCTGTTATTTTATCGGTATCATCAGGAATGCAGTCTTATGTAAATGTTTTACAGCAAGATTCCTCATCATCAAATTTTATTTCAATAAGTAACTCATCTATGTCGATGTCTATGAATTTCGATTCAAAAGGTGAAGAAATAGACTTAGAAGAATATCCTAAAAATACAGATGGGGTTTATATTTATACTGAAAAGGAAATTCAAAATAATTCGAAAGAACAAATATTAAGTAGTGATTATATTAATTATTTAGAAGAAAATCTAACTAGTGATAATGATGATGAAAATTTAGTATTAGGAATTGAATATACAAGAGACGTAGAACTTAACTTAATAAGCAAGAATAATGACTTATATAAAAAAGTAGATACAGATAATTGGTCATCTTTGTTAGATAATCAAAATTATATGAGTACACAGTATACTTTATTATATGGAAATAAACTTCCTACAGAATACAATGAAGTTTCTCTAGTAGTAGATTCATATAATAGAATTTCAACACAAATACTTGATCAGTTAGGTATTGACTATGATGAATCAGCCGATAAAATAGATTATAATTATTTAATAAACAAAGAATTTAAGTTGATTTCAAATGATTCGTATTATATTAAAACATCTTATGGTGATAAATATATTTATAGAACTATAAGTACAAATGACGAATTATCAACTGCTTATAGTCAAGGGATTAGTATAAAGATAGTTTCTATTATTAGACAAGAAAAAGAAGCTTCAAATGATTGGGTTTCTTCTGGTATTGCGTATACAAATAAATTAATTGATAAAATATTGGAATTAAATAAAGAATCTGAAGTTATAAAATATCAAAATGAAAATCCTTTATATAACGTTTTAACTGGTAAAACATTTGAAGAAGAATTAAATAATGAAATAGGACTACCAATGATGGGAAGTAATTCTACTTCATATGAAAATAATATTACAACTTTAGGTGGTGACTCTAAACCCCAAAATATTGTAATTTATCCGAAAGATTTTGATAGTAAAGAAAAAATCATTGAAGTTTTAGATAAATGGAATGAATCAGAAATTTATAAATTATATGGTAATGATAAAGATAGCAATGGGAATTATATTGCAGATACATATAAAGTAGAATATACAGACTTTTCAGAATTATTAGTTTCTATGCTTGGAAGTTTAATTAATATTATCACATATGCTTTAGTTGCATTTTCTTCTATATCACTTGTTGTATCAAGTATCATGATTGCAATCATAACATATGCTTCAGTTATTGAAAGAACAAAAGAAATAGGAACTATTAGATCATTAGGAGGTAGAAAAAAAGATGTTTCAAGAGTATTTATTGCAGAAGCTTGTATTATAGGACTAGTTTCAGCAGTAATTGCATTAATAGTAACAATGGGGATAAACTCTATTATTAATGCAGTATTAGGAATGTTAGTTAAGGTAGATACTATCGCTACTCTTCAAGTGTCTACAGCAATTTGGATGATTTTATTGAGTGTAGGATTGAACTTATTAGCAAGTTTAATTCCTTCAAGACTTGCTGCAAAGAAAGATCCAGTAGTGGCTTTAAGAACAGAATAAAATATATAAATATATTTAAATTACTAAAAAAGTGAGTGTGAAGATAGGCAAAAAACTTGGCTACTATGTCAGAAGGTGATGAGATGGATCTTGATTATGATTTTGAAACAGAAACATATATTGTCACTAGTCTAGGTAGTGAACTTGGCAAAATAAACAAAAACAAATCTGAAAGTCTACAAGATTATGAATCTGAGAGGAAACAATTTTATGTTGTCATTTTAGAGTTAAATGAAGAAATAGATAAGATTTATTGTAAAATTAGAATATTTAAAATCTATTTATTATGGAATTATTGGTAAAGATATCTGTAATTCTAAAGCTAAGATAAATAAAGAAGCATTTATTACAATATCTAAATATATTATTAATAATGCTTCTAAAGAGTTTTCAGCATTAAGCATTGTTGAATATTATAATCAAAATAATACTGACACAATTTATAGTGAAAATGTATATAGATATTTAGAAAAATTAGAACAAGCTTGCTTAATATCTAGAGTTAAACGTTATGATATTGCTACAAAGAGAACTTTAAAACATATTGAAAAACAATTTGTTGTTGATAATGGATTCTTACTTGCTTGTAATGATTCTAATAAAATATTTGTGGCTTATGCTTTAAATGGAAGGTTTGAACTTATAAAAATTTAGATAATTTAATTTATTTCTTTTAATTTTTCATCTGCTTCCATTCCTATTACCCTTTTTACTATAACATAAAAACTTTATCATTAAAAGATGAAAAATAAAAGATTTATGATAAAATGTTTATATAAAAATATTATGGAGAAATGATGATTAATGTTAGAGGAAGAAGTTTATAAAAAAATAATGAATCAAGTGATAATAAATAAAGAACAAGGGTATGCGCTTTATTTTAAATACAATAATAGAAAAAACAAATGGCTTAGAAAGAGAGGATGATCGTTTTCATATTACTTTTAATACATGTTTTAGATTAGCATCCGTATCGAAACAATTTATTGCCTATGCTATTTTACTTTTAATAGAAGAACAACTCCTATCGTTTTCAACGCCAATTACTGAAATTTTTGATGATTTGCCACAATATTTTAAAAAGATTACAATTCAACAATTATTGAATCATACTTCAGGAATTTATGACTATGAAAAGATGCCTCATCAAGAAAATGATGAACAAATCAAAGATAAACAAGTTTTAGAATTTTTAAAAACAACTACTCATACTTATTTTAAACCAGGAACCAAATATCAATATAGTAATACGGGTTATATTTTATTAGGACAAATTATTGAACAAATATCTAAAACCAAGATAGATGAGTATCTAAAAGAGAAAATTTTTACAAAAGCTAAGTTGTTCAATACTTATGTAAATGATGAAGGTAAGACGATTATTCCAAATAGAGCATATGGACATATTATAAGTAACAATCAGTTAATTGTCAAAGATCAGTATTGGTGTAGTGCTACAATTGGAGATGGTGGTCTTTATTCTAATATAATTGATTTAAATAGATGGATAGATTATTTATTAAATGATGTGTTTGATAAACTTAAAAGCACTATGTTTTTACCAAATGTGTTTGATGAGAAAACGCAGTCTTATTATGGATTGGGAATAAGAATTATAAATGTGAATGGATGTGATATATATTATCATTGTGGCGATACGATTGGGACAAATACTTTCATTCTTTTTTCTAAAGATTTAAATCTTAGATGTATTTTTTTGACCAATATGGGAAATATTGATACTGAAAATCTAAAAGAAAATATTATCCATTTGATATAATAAAAAGGTATATTTTTAAAATATACCTTTTTTAATGAATTATGTTATTTATTTTTTGCTTTTAAAACAGTATTTAAAATAATAATCAATAAGAAAATAATCAACATGGCAATAAATAAGGATAAAAATCCTTTCCAAGCTATATGTAAAGCCTCTGTTACCATATCTTTATTAAAGGACATATAAAATATTTGCTTCATTTGGACACCTTCCTTAAATCATAAATAGGGATAAAATTACGCCACCAGCGATTGCTGAGGCAACCTGTCCGGCAATATTGGCGCTAGCAGCATGCATTAATAAATAATTACTTTTATCTTCTTTAATTCCCATTTGATGAACGATTCTAGATGCCATTGGGAAAGCAGAAATACCTGCAGCTCCTACCATCGGATTAATTTTCTTTTTAGAAAATAGATTCATAAGTTTAACAAAGAAAATACCACCAATCGTATCAAAAACAAAAGCAAGTAAACCAAGTCCCATAATCATCAATGTTTCTACGGTAACAAATTTATCGGCCTTCATTGTAAAGGAGATAGTTATACCTAGCAATAATGTAATAAGATTGGTTAAAGTATCACTAGCACTTTTGGATAGACTATCTAAAACTCCACATTCTCTAATTAAATTGCCAAACATTAAGAAACCTACAAGTGATACGGATTCTGGTGCTAGAAGTCCTGCAACAATAGTAATAGCAATTGGAAAAATAATTTTTGTTCCTTTCGAAACATGTTTTGGATTATATTCCATTTTTATCAGTCTTTCTCGTTTTGATGTACAAAGTTTAATTACTAAAGGTTGTACTAAGGGTACAAGAGCCATATAGCAATAGGCGGCAACAGTGATTGCTCCTAAATAGTTTGTGCCTAATTTTTGAGATACTAAAATTGAGGTTGGTCCATCAGCAGCTCCAATAATACCAATACATGCAGCATCTTTAATATCAAAGCCTAAAAGGGTAGCAAAAATGATTATCACAAAGATTCCCGCTTGAGCAGCAGCTCCAATAAAAATCAACTTTGGATTAGAAAGTAATGGGCCAAAATCAAGCATTGAACCAATGCCAATAAATAAAAGTAAAGGCATAATTTCACTTGCTTCAATACCTACTTTGAATAACCATTCAATGGCGCCAGATTCACCAATGGCACCACTATGAGGAATATTTACAATAATCGCTCCTAACCCCATTGGTAGTAAAAGTGCTGGCTCTAACTTCTTCTTAATTGCCAAAAAGATTAAAATAAATCCCACAATATACATAACAACTTGTTCAATTGTAATGCTTTTTATTCCTTCTAATAAAAAATCCATCTTAAGACCTCCTTATCATTTAGATTTCAAAGGTCTTGCCAATCATTACTGACTACTATATCCGGAAAAGACTTTTCTTTTCGTGCTGACGAATATAGTATTAGAGCTACTCCCCTTTTTTAGAAGTAAAATAAAAAAGTAAATTATATATTCATTTATATAATTACTTACGTTTTTTAAAAACTAATCTAATTAGTTATTAATAACTTGAACTATTATACTATAAATGATAAAATAAATCACAAAATTTGATAAAAAATTGTAAAATTATTTTTATGATAATCAATGATTTTAGCTTTTTTTAATTTACTCAAAGTAGCACAAAGGGCACTTCTGTCGACAGCTAAATAATCGGCCAATTCTTGTCTATTAAAAGGAATATGAAAATGATTAGATTTATATATTTTGCTACAGTTAGATAGGTATGATAAAACTTTATCTTTTATGGTTCGTTTAGACATATGTTCAATTTTATTAATGAGAGCAATATTTTTATTTGATAATATCATTACTGCATTTTTCATCAATTGCGTATGATGATAGCAATTTTTTGAACAGGGATTAAAAATTTTTTTGATATCTATAAATAGAATCTTACAATCGCTCATGGCAATAAGAGAAATAGGATATGTTTGATTGTTAGAATAGGCATAAGCAATACCAAAGATATTGTTTTTATCTAAATAACTAATAATTGATCTATTGCCCCAATAATCATCTTCAACTACACAGACTGAACCTTCTTTAATAATTAAGACATTTTTTATTTCATCCCCATAGCTTATAATATAACTACCTTTTTTAAACGTTTTTTCTACTATGTAGAAGCAATCAAATAGCAAGTGTTGTTCATATTCTTTTAAACCACTAAATAATGGGCAATCATTTATTTCAAAAATATTTTTCATAATTTCACCTTTTGTTGCAAAAACAACATACTTTCTAATATTATTATAGTATAATTAAGACATAAAGTAAAATGTTAAGAAAATAAAGGAGAAGAAAAATGAAATTTTATTATTGTAAACATTGTAAAAATATTATTACTTTTGTGAAAGAAGTAAATCCTAATATTGTATGTTGTAATGAGAAAATGGTAGAATTGGTTCCTGGAAGTGTAGATGCTGCTCACGAAAAACATATACCTGTTGTTGATATAAACGAAAATAAAGTAACAGTTTGTATTGGTAGTGTGGAACATCCAATGCAAGTTGAGCATTATATTGAATGGATTATTCTTGAGACTACTAAAGGGGTATATCGCAAGAATTTAAATCCTGGTGAAAAACCAGAAGCAACATTTGTTCTTGAAGAGGGTGAAAAGGTTGTTTCTACTTATGAGTATTGTAATTTACATGGTTTGTGGGTGAAATAAGATGATAGATATAAAAGTAATGAATGGGGAAATTGAAGAGCAAGAAAAACTTGCTTATATGAAAAGAGGTATTGAAAAATATGGAGAGGAAAATTTAATTGGCATTGATATTGAATTAGATGGGGAATATGTAAATTTATCTTATCATATTAAACATGTACCTTTTCAAAGAATTAGGAGAATTACGGGTTATTTGGTAGGAACTCTCGATCGGTTTAATGATGCTAAAAAAGAAGAAGTAGAAAATAGAGTCAAACATATGTGTGCAAGATAAAATGGATATAGTTCATCTATATCCATTTTCTGCTAAAAAATATTAAAATCAAAGAATTGACAAGCATTTTAGTATTTAGTATAATTGAATTGTATAGGAAACATATGAATATATGGAGGTAGCAATGAACAAATATTTTAAAATGGCAATGTTATTATTATTTATTTTAGGTTTTAGTTTTTTAGTTTCATGTAATAAAGATAAACCAGGTAATGATGATGATAATCCCCCACAGAAAAAAGAGGAATATCTATTGGTTTATGATACAACCTTTGGTTCTTTTTCTGATGGAAAAACATATTTAGAACAAAAATATGAAGAAGGTACAAAAGTTCAATTAATTCAAGATGAACCAATAAGAGAAGGGTATGAATTTGCGGGATGGATAAATCAAGAAACTAAAGAACAAGTGAGTAATCCTTTTCTCATTAATAAGAATACCATTTTAGAAGCAAATTGGGTTTTAAAAAAGATTAAAATAACTTATGATGCAATGTCGGGGAATTTTGAAGATGGTAGTTATCAAAAAGTCATATATGTTGAACAAAATTCACCTTTTGAGTATCTAGAAATTCCTACAAATGGTAGTAGATTATTTAATGGTTGGTATGATTATGAAACGGGTAATTATGTGGAAGAAGGTACAATTCTTACTCAAGATTTAACGGTAAATGCAAAATATCGTAGTCCAGGAGAACAATATAATGTAAATTATGTAATAAATGGGGGAACGCAAGAGTTACCTTTAGTGGATACATATTATAATCAAATCATATATCGTCTTTCTGTTCCAACAAAAGAAGGATTTGAATTTTTAGGGTGGTATAAAACAAGTGATTTTTCTGGTGAGCCTATCAAATATCAAACTGAAGATTGCACGGGAGATCAAACCTATTATGCTAAATGGGAAATTGTTGATGCCAATTATGCAGAAGTAATTCTAGATGAAATTTTACCACTTGAGATTGATAAAGATATATATTTACCAGTTGAATATCAAGGAGCGCTATTATACTGGAGTTCTTCTGATTATGACATTATGACCGCAAGAGGCAAAATTAATCAGACTCACCGAAATGAAATGGTATCAATTGGTGTAGAGATGACAATCAATGATAAAGTATATACATTTGAAAGAGATGTTGTGGTGAAAGCAATTGAATTTGATGAATTAATAAATCCGGTAGCAGGTTATTTTTATCGAACAAATGTTGTTACTAAATCTGAGGCTTTAATGAACAATTTAGATATTGTCTATTACGCCTTTGCTAACGTATCAAGTAATGGTGCTGTTTCAATTGAAGGGGTAGTTAATTTTAATAAGTTAATGGAAGAAGCGAATGAGTTAAGACAAAACGGAATCAGAATAGTCTTATCAATTGCGGGAGGAGCCGATAATTTTTCAAGTGCTTGTCGCAATATTGGTTATGGCAAATTAGCCGATAATATAGTTGAACTCATTCAAGAATACCATTTAGATGGTGTAGATATTGACTGGGAATTCCCAACTGATGAAACGGATAGGAATAATATGGCAATGCTTTGTCAAAGTTTAAGAAAAAAATTAACACTATTAGAAGATGGAAATGGTTCTTCCTATCTTGTTACAGCGGCAATACCTTCACATTATTCATATACTAAATTCAATTTTAAATTGTTAAATGAAAGTTTAGATTATGTCAATATGATGTCATACGATATGAATTTAGCAGGTAGAGCAACTCATTTGTGTCCACTTTTTAAGGCAAATAATGATGGTAATGTTGGTTATGGTATAGATCAAGGAATTAAATGGTTTACTGAGGCTGGTTTAGATAAGGATAAGATTATTATTGGTGCGGCTTTTTATGGTAAAGTTTATAAAGTTACTGGTCAATCTTTGGGTTCAAAATATCCAGGACTTGGAGCTATGGCAGAACTTTATCATATGCAATATCAAAGTGGAACGGTAACTTATTCTTATATATATGATAATATTTTACCAAACAAAAAATATGTAAGATATTTTGATGAGGATGCAAGAGTGCCATATTTATATAATGAAGAAGAATCATTCTTTATTACATATGAAGATGAACAATCTTTAATTGAAAAAGTCAATTATGCATATCAAGAAGGATTAGGGATTATGTTTTGGGATTATAGTTATGATACTAAAAATATTTTAACTGATACTATTTGTAACCGAATGCAAGAATTGAGAGGATAGTAAAAAGTACTATATCAGTTTTTTGATATAGTATTTTTTATTTTTGTTAAATTTATATT
>OHPB01001452.1_pt1 | contig 12342 bp, 9 predicted proteins | sample 1577621 | NCBI WGS metagenome assembly OHPB01 (sample SAMEA3879577, study PRJEB24766) | human gut metagenome | biome: human-associated habitat; feature: feces | place: USA | collected 1985/1987 | reverse complement strand
GATATTATTTTTGACCCTAATGTCCTGGCGATCGCTACGGGTATCGAGGAGCACGACGGTTATGCGTTGGCCTTCATCCGGGCGGTGGAATGGATCAAGAAGCATCTGCCGGGAGCGAAGGTGAGCGGTGGTGTCAGCAACCTTTCCTTCTCTTTCCGGGGAAATAACCAGGTACGCGAGGCGATGCACGCTGTTTTCCTCTATCACGCGATCAGCAAGGGAATGGATATGGGTATTGTAAACCCATCGACCTCGGTGCTTTATGAGGAGATCGAGCCGGCCTTCCGTACGTTGCTCGAGGATGTGATCCTTTATCGGCGGCCCGAGGCGGCAGAGGAGTTGATCGCCTATGCCCAGGAACGGCATGAGCAGGCGGTTGGTTCGTCGGTCGAGCATAAGGAGGCCTGGCGTGAGGGCTCGTTGGAGTCGCGGCTGGAATATGCTTTAGTGAAAGGTATTGGCGATCATCTGGAGGAGGATCTTCAGGAGGCGCTTTCGGTTTATCCTCGGGCGGTGTCGATTATCGACGGGCCGTTGATGGCCGGTATGAACCGGGTGGGTGAGCTGTTCGGGGCTGGAAAGATGTTCCTGCCTCAGGTAGTGAAGACGGCCCGCACGATGAAGAAGGCGGTTGCCATCCTGCGCCCTGCCATTGAGGCCGAGAAACGGGCGGCTGGTGCCGCGAAGGCGGGGAAGGTACTCTTCGCTACGGTGAAGGGCGACGTGCACGACATCGGAAAGAACATCGTAAAGACCCTGCTCGAGAACTACGGCTTCGATGTTATCGACCTCGGAAAGGACGTTGACTACCAGGACGTTGTTGACGCTGCGATAAAGTACGATGTGCGCCTTGTAGGTCTGTCAGCGCTGATGACAACCACGCTCAAGAGCATGGAGAACACGATAAAGCTGCTGCACGAAAACAACGTGAACTGCAAGATAGTAGTCGGCGGCGCGGTGCTGACTCCGGATTACGCCGAAAAGATAGGCGCGGATTTCTACGCCCGCGACGCAAAGGAGACCGTAGATATTGCAAGAAAGGTCTACGGAGCGCAGGATTGATTCCCGAAATACAAGAAACCCCCGGGCGGAATGCCCGGGGGTTATTTGCATTGTGTCAGTATCAGCCGAGGATATCTGCCGCCTTTGTGTTGTCGGCGGTCACAGCGTAGTAAACAGTGTTGCCGTCCTGCTTTACGAAGCAGTCGTCGAACTTGTACATTTCATCGGGGGTGTAGTCCTTGTAAGTGGACTTCTGATTGTCAACGCGCTTTTCAAGGGCGGTCTTGATCTCGTCCGCTTTTTCTGCGGAGTCAGCGGTGAACACGCCGAACTCGTCAGGGTAAGCGCCGGAGCCGCAGATGTAAGCCGCGTAGTCAGAGATCCCGTCAGCGCTGAATCCAAAACGAACGTCGATGGTGTCGGTGTCAACAGCGACCATCTCGCCGCTGAAGGTGATGTTTGCAAGAACCGCGTCTGCCTTTTCAGCGGCAGTCTTGAGCTCAGCCTCGGCGGTGGAGGCGCTTTCAGAAGCGCTGGAGCTGGACTGCTCGGAAGCGGAGCTGTTTCCGTTGGAGCACCCGGTCAGGAGGAGCGCAGCCGCAAGAGCTGCAATTGCGATATTCTTTTTCATTGTGTTGTCCTTTCTATCAGATGATGTCCTCTATATATTTCAGAACGACTTTATAAGTCGCACCCTTGAAGTGCAGACCGTCGTTTTCTGCGTATTCATGCAGGAAGTAGCCGTTGTCGTCGGAAAGCAGCGCGTACAGGTCGATGTAGGTTACGCCCTTTTCGGAGGCAAGATCCCTGAGGTATTTGTTGAAGTCGCGTATCATCGAGTTGTCGATACCCGCGTTAGCGGCGGAGGAGCTGTCAGTTGTCACCGGAGTAACAGACAAGATGTAAACGGTGCTGTCCGGGCAGTTTGCCTGGAGCTTCTCAACGAGAGTGCGGTAGCTTTCCTCCATTGAAGCGGCGGCAGTGATTCCGTTGGAGCCGAGCATTATGAAGATACGCTTGGGCTGCATTGTCACTGCGTAGTTGTAGGCGGAGTCGGTCACGCCGTTGCCGAGGTCGATGGCGTTGTTGAGCGCCTTGTAGGGGGTGTACCCGACTGCGGCGGCAACGTTCTTAGGATCAAGCACGCCGTAGAGCGAGAATCCGGTGGAGATACTGTCGCCGATGAACAGGTCGTCAGCGAAGAAGGTCTTGTCGTAGTCTTCCGACAGGGAACTGGTGGAATCAGGCTCGGAATCGGCGGGGGCGGAGGACTCGTCAGGCGTGGAGTTTTCCTCGGGCGCGGAGGTCGTGGTGACCGCCGGAGATGAAACCGGAGCGTGCTTTGAGGAAGCCTCAGGCTCGGGAGTTTCCTGGATATAGCGCTGAGTGTAGCTCAGAATTATATCGTAGGTCGGAGCGGAGATGTGCATGCCGTCGTATTCGTTGTAGTCGGAGCGGAGCGCGCCGGCGTTGTCCGTCATCTTTGAGAAGATGTCAAGATATACAACGCCAAGTTCGCCGCACATACCCCTGAGATACTCGTTGAAGGATATAACGTTTGAATTATCGACGCCAATGCTTGCCGCCGCGGAGCTGTTCGCAGTGAGCGGCGTGATGGAGTAGAGATAGATCACGGCGTTCGGGCAGGCGGATTCCAGCTTCTCAACCAGAGTGCGGAAGCTTCCTTCCATTGCGATCGGGGAGTTCAGCCCGTTGAAGCCCATCATCAGGAATATGCGCTCCGGCTGCATTTTTTCAGCGTAGGACAGCGCGGAGCCGGTGCTTCCGTCAGCGAGAGCGATATCTTCCGCATGAGCCTTGTACGGGGTCATGCTGACGCTTGCTGCGACGTTCTCGGCGTTCAGCTTGGAATAGTCGTTGAATCCTGTCGCGATACTGTCGCCGATGAAAAGATCCTTTGCGAAGAATTCGCGGCTGTAGTCGGAGGAGCCGAAATCAACATCGCTGACCTGTGGTTCCTCGGTGGGTTCTTCCGTAGGCTCGGGCGCAGGCGTCGTCACCGCCGGAGTGGTTTCCTCGGGCTTGCTTTCTTCGCCGCCGCGTACGTTCAGCAGGATAATCAGCGCCGTAACCACCGCAATAAGAGCCACGGACAGCACGATCAGCATTATCCCGCTGCGTGAGAGACCGCCTTTTTTCACGGGGCGGCCGGGTATTTTCTTGTTTTTCTGCATTTTATTTTCTCCAATTATTATCTGTATTTATTCTGTCAGACCCGCCAGCAGGAAAACCGCCGGGGAGTTCCAGTATATTGTAACTTCGTTGAGGGAGTAGCACTCCATATTGTCCGAGAAGCACTTCATCGGGGGAGTTCCCTTCGGAATAAGCGCCCTGGCGAACTTGTCGTCGAGGTGGCTGTTCGCGCCGCCGCTGACCAGTCCGGGAATGCACTCCTCTACCTTGTCGGCGTGGGCGGGGCGGTGGTGCGGGTAATTCACGCACAGGCTGCCGGTTCCGGTGATGTAGCTGTATCCGGTGGCGTTAACGCCGAGAATGTAGTCGAGCTGCATTGCGGCGTACTTCCGGAAATGCGGGTCGCCGTTGATGGAACGTTTTTCGAGGTAGTCCGCGATGAGGAACGTCATGCCGTTTGTGAGCACGGTCATGTTGCTTCCCCAGTTGTACTGGTCGGGTTTCAGCGAAACTCCCCAGCCGTTTGAATCGCAGACCTTGGCAAGTTTCTCGGCTTTCGCAAGGAACGCGGATCTCAGCTTTGACAGCACTGCGGCGTTCCCACGGTTGTGGAGCAGCAGAGCCAGCGAGCCGAATCCTCCGACCGAAGCGAATCCCAGCGAAGTAAGGCTGAAATTTTCGTTCAGCAGGTTCAGCAGTCTGGCGTAGTACATTTCGTTGTCGAAAATCGCGAACAGCTCCGCGGCCGCCCAGAAGCGGTTGTCGCGGTCGTTGCGCTCGCCGTAAACGCCGGTCTCGCAGCCCTCGGGGTTGTCGAATCCGATGAATCCCGGGTACTTTTCAAGCCATTCGTAGGCGGCGCAGGAGCTTTTCAGCAGCCTGCCGGAGAACGCCTTGTCGAACTCGCGGTAGATCCCGGAAGCCAGCGCAGTGACAGCCGCAAAGTCGGCGGTAGCGCTGGAGGAGACCGGAAGCACGTACATTTGTTCGCGGTCGTCCTCGGGCATTACGAAGGCGGCGTGCTTCGCGGTGGTAGCCTTGTGCCAGACCGCGCCGTCGAATCGCTGCATTTTCAGGAGCCACTCAAGCTCCCAGCGGCACTCTATAAGTATGTCCGGCATATTTGAGGGCTTGCCGGGAATATTCAGATCCTGCCTGCGGAACGCTTCCGGGAACATCTTCCACGCATAGAGAAGGTGAGCCAGTGCGGCGGCGGCAGCGGTGACGTACTTGCCGTAGTCCCCGGCGTCGTGCCAGCCTCCGGTAACGTCGAGCTTAACGGAGTGATCCTCCCAAAGCACCGCCGGCGCGGAGTGACACTTTTCGTGCGTCCACATTCCGGCGTATTTCTCCTCGAGGGCGCAGCCGCAGCGCTGGAAGTAGAACGCTTTCATGCAGTCGTCGAAGCAATTCTTGTAGACGTCCTCGCCGATACGGAATACCGGCGAGAAATCAGTCCCGCTTATAATGCGGTAAGTCCCGGGGGCGGTCAGGCGGCTGAAATCCGCCTTGAACAGCGTTTCGCCGGAGGCTTCGTCAGCCCCCGCCGGGACAGGAACTCCCGAGAAGCAGATGCTCCCTTTTTCGTTGATCACCGAGTAATAACCCGCAGGGAATGTGAAAACCGCAGCCTTTTCCGCGGTGGGAAGGTAGCCCGCCTGGTCGACGAATATCCGGAAGGAGGTTTCCAGCCTTTCAGGACGGGGGATTTCTATATCAGCATTGTTCATTTGCAATACCTCATGTGTTGTTCTTTGCCCGGATCTGGGGTGATTTTTATGTGTCGGGCGTATGTCAATACACAATTATTCTACCACAATGCCCGGAATAAGTCAATAGAAAATTACTTATTTATATGTTAATTCTGGTATAGACGCATTACAGAAAAAATATAGCAAAAAAGGGCTGCAACTTAATGCAGCCCTCAGTGAATTTGTTATAGCTCAAATCTCAACGAATGCAGCGGTGCAGCCGTCGACCTTAACGGTACCGCCGGCGACTTCAGCCTTGCCGCCGACCGTGTAAACCAGCTTTCCGGGAAGTCCGCCGACCTTAGCCTTTTCAGCGGAGGGGTTGATTATCACGGCGATCGTCTGGGAGCCGTCGGAGCGCTTGTAAACCATCGGGTAGCCGTCGGAGATGAACTCGATGGAGCCGCGGCTTTGCAGCGCGGGGTTAGCCTGCCGGAACTCAATGAGCTTCTTGACCTCGCTGCGCAGGGAAGCCGGGTCGCTGCTCTGGGTCTCGGCGTCGGGACGATCAGCGGCGGGATCCTGTGGAATGTACAGCATTTCAGCCGGAGCGGTGGAGAATCCTGCGTTCAGTCCCTTATTCCACTGCATGGGGGAGCGGGAACCGGTTCTGCCGTAGCCTCCCTCGACGGAGGTCAGGTTCTCGACGTAGCGCATGCCGATCTCATCGCCGTAGTAGATGAATGGATTGCCAGGCATTGTCAGGAAGAATGCGTAGGCAAGCTTTAACTCATCCTCAGAGAGTCCGTAGCTGATACGTGTAGTGTCGTGATTTCCTGTGATAAGGGCTATAGCACCCTTGTCCTTTATCTGCTCGTATCTTCCCATATATTCATCAATGAAGTGGTCGCAGGTTCCCTTGCTGTCAGCCTTGAAGAAGCTGTTGTTCTCCGTGCTGTCGTCAAGTGACTCTGGAAGAGATGCAAATGCATTCAGGTGAGCTTCGTAATCTCTTACCAGAGAGTTATATCCGTTGCCCATCCAGTCGAGATAGAAATCCATGTCGAAGCCGGCCTTGATTGACTGTTCAGCCTTTCCCCACTCAGATACAAATGCTGACTCAGGGTATTCAGCGTGTATATCGCCGAGAATGTCCTGCCATACGGCAACTGTTCCGCTCTTGTTCGCATCATCATGCTTTACAAGTGAATCTGCCATATCTACACGGAAGCCGTCACAGCCCTTGTCGAGCCAGAAGCGGCATACGTCCTTCATAGCCTCTCTGGTTGCGATACATGCAGGATCGTACATGCTCTTGTGCCATCTCTCAGTTGGATTAAGCACCCCATAGTTGAGAGCCGGCTGGCACTTGAAGAAGTTGACGATGTAGGCACCGTTTCTTGGTGATTCTCCTGCGATGTAGTTGAGACCTGCACCGCCACAGAGCCATCCGTCAGTCCACATATATCTATCTGAGTATTCATTTTGCTCAGCTTTTTTGCTCTCGGTAAACCATGCATGCTCCTCAGATGTGTGGCCTGGAACCAGGTCGAGGAGAATGTGCATGTCCCTCTTGTGAGCCTCAGCGAAGAGGTTCTCTATGTCCTCCATTGTTCCGTATCTTTCGGCAACCTTCTTGTAATCCCTTACATCGTAGCCTGCATCGGAAAATGGTGAATCAAAGCAAGGATTCATCCAGATAGCGTTGCATCCAAGAGACTTGATATAGTCAAGCTTTGCAGTGATTCCGTTAAAATCACCGATACCGTCGCCGTTGGTATCGTAGAAACTCTGTGGGTATATTTCATAAAAAATTGCATCTTTAAGCCATGTAGCCATAATAAATGTCCTCCTTATAAAAATGCAGCATGCGCATATAAATGCACTTCGCGCGGCGCATGCGTTACTATTCGTTCCTCCATAATATGAGCAGCGCACTTGCAGCTATGCGCTGGTGGTTTAAGGTATAAGGTACTGCAAACCCACACAGAAATCTGCCTCAAAATACGGAGAACGATCTTATTAGTATTAAGAACATTCTACTCATTATAATAAAATATAATATGGAAAAATGTAATCCTTTATATGTAAATTAATAGATTTATTTTGCAGGAAAATATACTTGTTGAAAACGCACAGCAAACATAAAAATATCTGTATTTTATCTGGTTCAAATATGGGATAAAATTTGCTTTAATCTGTAAAAGTTTAAACACACAAATGCAATGATATATGTTACAATCACAAGGTATGTGTCAGCAGAGATGGAAAATACATAATGTAATGGCTTGAAGTAGATGTTTGACACAGACAAAGGGCGTATCAGGTTTTGAAAATCGACACATAGTGCCAGCCTGATAATCCTGATAATATATAATAGAAGGAGGCAGGTGCCATTTTTACAGACATCTGCAAAAGAAGATTGTATGAGTAAAGAAAGTAACAACGGCGACAGAGAAAAGTTCGCCTCCAGACTGGGGTTCATCCTCGTATCGGCGGGATGTGCTATTGGTCTTGGAAATGTATGGAAGTTCCCGTATATATGCGGGCAGAATGGCGGAGCGATATTTATCGTGATATACCTGCTGTGTCTGCTGCTTCTGGGATATCCTATCCTTACCTGTGAGTTTGCGATAGGCAGAGGGAGTGGCAAGAGCGTTGGTTCAGCGCTTAAGGAGCTTGCGCCGAAGGGCGGCAACTGGCATAAATTCAGCTGGTATGCCTATGCCGGCAACTATCTGCTGATGATGTTCTATACTATGGTAGCGGGCTGGATGGTATACTATGTGTACGTCATGGGATCAGGACAGCTTCACGGTGGGTCAGTAGAAGCAATAGAAGACAAATTTACAGGGATGCTTGCATCACCGGGACTTATGGTCGGGATCACACTTGCGGTCATCGTGTGCTGCATAGGTATATGTTCACTGGGACTTCAGAACGGCGTGGAGAGGGTGACAAAGATCATGATGCTTGCACTTATAGTTTTGATGATAGTCATGGCAGTGAATTCGCTCATGCTCTCGGGCAACGAAGAAGGACTTAAGTTCTATCTTGTTCCAAGTATCGAGCGTGCAAATGCAAGAGGCTGGGGCAATGTTTTATTTGACGCCATGACCCAGGCATTCTTTACACTCAGTGTAGGTATGGGTTCCATGGAGATATTCGGAAGCTATATAGGCAAGGAGAGAAAATTGTCCGGCGAGGCGAAGAGTGTTATGTACCTTGATACATTTGTGGCGCTTATGGCCGGAGTCATCATATTGCCAGCATGCTTTGCGTACGGGATCAGCCCTGACAAGGGACCATCACTTCTGTTTATGACCCTGCCGAATGTGTTCAACCACATGCCGGGAGGCAGAGTGTGGGGAATTCTGTTCTTCATATTCATGTCATTTGCGGCGCTTTCCACGGTTATCGCGGTGTTTGAGAATATCATATCGATAAGTATAGATATGTTTGGATGGAAGAGAAAGAAGTCACTTATTATAAATCTGATCGGTATATCAGTGCTCTCCCTGCCGGCTGTGCTTGGATTCAATATGCTCTCAGGAATCACTCCGATGGGAGCGGGTACAAATATCATGGATCTGGAAGATTTTCTCGTATCGGGAAATATCCTCCCACTCGGATCATTACTTTTTGTCCTGTTCTGTACAAGAAAGAATGGATGGGGATTTGAAAACTTTGTCGCTGAGGCAGACAACGGTATCGGTAAGCCGTTTCCGCAGTACCTCAGAAAATACATGTCATACGTGCTGCCGCTTATAATTGTGGTAATCTATTTCAAGGGATACTATGATACATTTGCCCCGAAGGGACCAAAACTGCTGTGTATCTGGATGGGAGTTGCAGCATTGTTTGTTCTTTTCATAGGCTATCTGGCGTTTGGACATGGACGGAGCAGAAGAGAGCAGACAAAAGAGTAATTGCGTTTTGGAAATGTCTCAAAAAAATTTATGAATTTAACGCAGACTCATTGTTTTATGAGACAAAATGTGATAATATATAAGTACCAACAGTAAGTCCTTCGATAGTGCGTTTATCTATGTAAGTGTTCTGTGTGAGCATCGCTCGGAGGCAATTGGTATTTTAAATATTTCAAAAAAGGGATTGAAACCGCGATACAGATCGCAAGGTTCAATCCCTTTTTGATTATGTCAGCTCGTAAACACCCTTAAGTATACCCAGCTCTTTCATAAGCTCCAGCTCATCAGTATAGTGTCCGGTCTGCAAGTGAGAATAGAACAGATTAGAAAATACATCCGCTATCTGCACAAATTTGTTGCAGGCCGAGTCAAAGTAGCTCACTGAGAAATTACCTGCGACCTGACCTGACAGTGAAAGCTCAGTGTTCAGGTAATTTTCAAGGAATGATTTGTTCTCCACCCGCTCATTCCTCTCGTCAAGCTGCAGAAAGCAGTCCTCGTCAGGAAGATATCCATTCTGTATGAAGTAGAGCAGGGCAGATTTGATGGAGAAGTTGAATGTCCTGGAGATGTTGTCGAAGAATCGGTTCGGCAGATTTTCATTCTTCATCATGATATAGTACACGTCAAAGTGATGCTTCCTGGAGAAGTAATCCACAAATATGTGCTTCATGTCTCTGTCAAACTGTGCACCTTTTAGTTCACGGAATTTGCCGTCCCGGAACATTCTCCCGCCGTGCTTGGTGATCTTGCCGGTCATGTCATCGACCTTATCACTGTCCAGATCAAGAAGCATCTCATAGTTGGAAGAAATAAATCTCTTGTAAGCACGCTCAAGGGCGACGGGATCGAGGACATGGATCATAGACACCACGAAATACTGATCGTTTGTGGCATATTTATTGATAGAACCTGATTCGTCTATGTAAATGTTCACGATTCCCGCCTCCTTATATAATCGGATCACACTGTCCGTCCAATTGGGTGGGACAGACCGTCGGAACTGACGTCAAGTGTGAAAAGGTTCCTTCTAACATAAGTATCGTTACTATTAGTCCACTGATACAAGCTCTATCTTGAAGTTGAGCTCTTTGCCGGCCATCTCATGGTTTGCATCAAATGTGATGGATTCGTCATCTTTTTCAATGACCTTTACAAGGAACTGCTGTCCCATGGAATTGGCAAGGTATACCTGATTACCGACCTCAAGATTCTCAGCGCCAGGCATATCTGCAAGAGGAGCCTTGATGATGGCCTCCGGGTCAGGCATTCCGTATGCATCCTCAGGACGAAGATGTACATCGATGATATCGCCAACGTTCATGCCCTCAACTGCCTGATCAAATCCCGGAATCATCTGTCCTGCACCGCAAACGAACTCGATAGGCTCGCCTCTGTCATATGAAGAATCGAACTTTGTTCCGTCGTTGAATGTTCCTGTGTAGTGAACCTTACAGGTTCTTCCTGTGTTACTCATAAAAATTTGTCCTCCAATTGGGTAATATGTCATTAATTGTAACATGAAATAGAGGGAATGGATATAGGAAAAATTATGGCGTTCCAACCTCGATAAGATTGCCGTCAGGATCATAGAATCTGATGACTTTTTGTCCCCATGAATGAGTCATGAGACGATTGACATATTCAATGTCGTATGGCGACTCATCAAGTTTTTGTGCAAACTCCTCGATATTATTTTCTTCAAAATATAACTCCGAAGCATTGTTATGTGGAATTACAAGATTTTCAATGAATTCAGCCCAAATAGTTGCATCCTGAAGGACCAGCCCTCCCGTCAGGATCACATTTCCCTCGTTGTCCAAGATAACCTCAAGCCCGAAGATATCTTTGTAAAATTTTTTTGATCGTTCAATGTCATTTACGACGATTAGTACATTTTTTAATTGCATAGCGGTTTTCTCCCAAATGTATAATATAAGTTGGTTTCTGGTATTTAGTTTACCAAATGATTTGCGAACAGTCTACATAATATATGGTAAAATTAGAAAAAGCTATTTATTGATTGTAGCGGCAGCGTATTGTGCAGTCGGCGAGGATAGAGTAAACTGAAACCAGTTTAGAATGAATGGAGATAAATTATGTTGAAATTAGGATGTCATGTGGGTATGTCGGGCAAGGAGATGATGCTAGGCTCAGTGAAGGATGCTGTGGCATTTGGCGCAAATACATTTATGCTCTACACAGGCGCACCACAGAATACGAGACGCAAAGATATATCGGAGCTTAGGATACAGGAGGCACATGAACTCATGGCTCAGAACGGCATAGAGGAGTTCGTGGTCCATGCGCCGTATATAATCAATCTTGCAAATACAGTAAATCCTGCGACTTATGAAATCGCAGTGGAATTCCTCGCAAAGGAGATTGACAGGGCGACAGCGATGGGATCACAGACCATAGTCCTTCATCCGGGCTCACATGTAGGAGAGGGCGTGGACAAGGGAATTGCAAGCATAGTAAAGGGCCTGAATGAAGTCCTGACCGCGGACACCGCATGCCACATAGCTCTGGAGACCATGGCGGGAAAGGGCAGTGAGATTGGAAGAAACTTTGAGGAGCTTGCGCGAATCTATGATGGAGTGAGTCATAATGACAAGCTTCGTGTGTGCTTTGACACTTGTCACACCAGCGATGCGGGCTACGACATCATACATGATTTCGATGGAGTTGTGGAGAAGTTCGACAGACTCATCGGCAAAGATCAGATAGCCGTGTTCCATATGAACGACAGCAAGAATGAACCGGGAGCGGCTAAAGACAGACACGAGAACTTTGGGTTTGGCAAGATCGGCTTTGAGCCACTCATGTACATCATGAACCATCCGGACTTCATGGAAGTCCCAAAGATCCTGGAATCCCCATACATCAAAGACCCGGAAAACAGCAAGAAAAGCTACGAGCCGTTCAAACGGGAGATAGCAATGATCCGAAATGGAAAATTCGATCCGAAGATGAGGGAGAAAGTGGTGGAAGATAACAGATAAAAAAGGAGTTCTACTTAGTAGAACTCCCTGAATGTTTTCTTTCGGCATCTCTGCCTATCCGGGTTTTGGTAAACAAACAACCCTTATGAAGCTCAGCCATGCACTGTTTCCCGGAACATCACACGCATCATCACTCTACAGCCTGCTACGACTATTAAGTTTACGTCAGTCTGATAGGCAACTCCTGTCACCTGCATAACAGCGCTTTCGCCCCGTTTCTACTATTCATTATAAGCTGAGCCGCAAGAAAGGCAATAAACCTGTGGTTTACCCCTTACTTCTCCGGATGCTCCGTCAGCCAATGCTCAATAACCTGCGCATCAGAGTGACACTGCACAAAAGTTCCATTGATCCTCTGGGTGCTCTCGATACCCTTTCCAGTCGTGATGACAAGCTCGCCAGGCTGAGCCTCGTCGAGGGCTCTTGTGAGAGCCTGCTCCCTGTCAACGATTATATAGCAAGGCTTTGTGATGTACTGCTTGATCTCCTTGCAGATCTCCTCACAGGACTCAAAGCCCGGATCCTCCATGGTGAGAACAACCTTGTCGGCATACTGCTCAG